>Ga0210409_10000317_pt1 | contig 90686 bp, 73 predicted proteins | sample IncBWH17MmetaG_FD_161649 | JGI IMG/M metagenome (GOLD analysis project Ga0210409, IMG submission 161649) | Forest soil microbial communities from Barre Woods Harvard Forest LTER site, Petersham, Massachusetts, United States - Inc-BW-H-17-M | ecosystem: Environmental > Terrestrial > Soil >... | reverse complement strand
CTGCCGAGAGGCATACCTTGCGCGTTGAACATCCTGGAACTGTTGACTTGCACGCTCTCCCGAGCGCGCCCCGAATACCCGTGCCTCCGCTTGACACGTGACTTACATGGATGTCGGCAATCCGGACAGGTGACCGACCGTCCAACTATTGCTAACAGGCCTTAGCGCTCATTGAGAATAATTCATGCTCCGAAACACCCGTTAATAGCGAACGCGCATGTGATGAGTTGAGTATTGATCGTGCTGCTCGCTGCTGCCACGTTTGGCATCACCTGATAAGGTTGAGCCATGGAAGTGCACCTGATTGATGGGACCTATGAGCTCTTCAGGCATTTTTATGCTCTCCCATCAGCCAAAGACAGCGAAGGTCGCGAGGTGGCCGCTGTGCGCGGCGTTCTCGGTTCACTTCTGGGCATGATGCGGGCAGGTAAGACGTACATCGGTGTGGCTACCGACCACGTGATTGAGTCATTCCGGAATCGAATGTGGCCTGAATATAAGACCGGAGAGGGTGTGGAACCCCAGTTGCTAGCACAGTTTCCGTTGTTGGAGGAGGCGCTCCGTGCGCTCGGAGTCGTAGTGTGGGCGATGGAGGAATACGAGGCAGATGATGCACTAGCATCGGCGGCTTTTCTCGCACAGTACGATATTCGAGTTGAGCGCGTGATCATCAGCACCCCGGACAAGGATCTTGCTCAGTGCGTTATCGGCACGCGCGTTGTGCAACTCGACCGACGCAGGCGTCTCGAACGCGATGAACAGGGAGTTATCCAGAAGTTCGGAGTCAAACCAAGCTCCATTCCGGACTATCTCGCCTTGGTCGGTGACGCGGCCGATGGATATCCGGGACTGCCAGGATGGGGTGCCAAGTCTGCTTCTGCCGTTCTCTCTCGTTTTGGCAGACTGGAAGCAATCCCGTCCGACGCACGGGATTGGCAAGTGAACGTTTCCAATCCGAAAGGCCTTTCCGAGGTTCTCAATAGTAAGCGAGATCTGGCCTTTCTATTCCGGGACCTTGCTACGCTTCGAACTGATCTTCCGCTCTTCGCAACCGTTGACGATCTGCTTTGGAAGGGGCCTACGACAGCCTTTCCTCCCATAGCAGCTCGCTTGGACAAGGCGAGCTTTTCGAAGAAGCGCGTTCCGCGTTCCTGTTGAGACGGCAAGATCTCCTCCCACAACAATCCCGGGTGATTCAGCCGGTCTTCGTGCAAGCAACAGTTGCTGCCGAGAAGTCTCCTTCAGAGGCACATAGATAGACAGCTGGAGCGGTCGATGAGTGAGTTGGCGATTTACCACTCATTGAGCCTCGACAAGGGGTCAATCGGCCCCAATCACGTGTCCGATACACCGGTTACAACGTCCAAGTGGACTGGATTTGTAAACACTAACCGACACATCGGTACTAATCGCGATAGGAGTGTTCAGCAATCTGGCTACAACTGAAGATCTCGTTGTCTGATTACTCGGCTCGAAGCGCTTTGACGGGATCGACAGCAGAAGTGCGCCGCGCCGGCAGATAGCTTGCCAGTGCCGCTGCGGCAATCAGGACAATTGGTACCGTCGTGAACGTGACCGGATCGAGCGGACTGATCCCAAACAATAGCGTTCGCATGAGGCGCATGAGTGCGGCTGCCGCGCCAAGGCCAACAGCAGTGCCAATGCCGGTGAGCACCAATGCTGAGCGAACGAACATCCACAGCAGCTCGCTCTTGTTCGCGCCGAGCGCCATCCGTATGCCGATCTCGCGTGTGCGCTGCGAAACTGCATACGAGATCACGCCGTAGATGCCGAGGACGCCGAGAGCGAGCGCCATCGTTCCAGCAATGGCTAGCATGACGAGCGTGAACGAGGTGCGCGCCATGGATTGACTGTAGATATCCTGCATGGTGCTGATGGAGGCCACCGCCAGGTTCGAGTTCACCGACCAGACGGCCTGCTGCATTTCGTTGATGAAGGCTGGCGTCCCGGCGCGTTTAGAGCGTATAGCAAAATAAACCGTGCGCCTTGCATCGAAAGACCCTGGGCCGAAGATATCGTGCATAATCGAAGGCCAATACACGGTTGTGGGCGAAGCCTGATCGACACCGTTCTCGCGCACATCCTGGACCACCCCGACCACTTCATGCCACGGCATCGTCGGGTATTCGCGGAAGCGCTTGCCGATGGCCGCATTTGGCGATCCCCAAAGCTCGCGGGCCAGGCCCTCAGACACGATCCCCACCGGTCTCAGGCTGTAAATGTCCGACCACGCGAAATCGTGCCCCGCAACGAATCTTGTGCCGGCGGTATGAAAATAACCCGGCGAAACGTAGTTGTATAGGCGCAGGGGAGGCTCTTCGCCTTCATAGTCTTTTCCTTCTACGGTGATTTCATCCCAAGCCGGTTCTGCTCCGCTCAAAGGAACCGACGCGACGAAGCCTGCGGAAGCGGCTCCCGGAATTGCGGCGAGTCTTTCCTGAATGCTGTTCTGAAGTCGCGTGACTGTCTGCGGATCGCGAACCAGCGTATACGGAATGTTAATGCGCATCACTTGCAGCGACGCAGGATCGGAGAAGCCAGGATCGACGTTGTGCATCGCATAGAAGGTACGGATCAACAGTACCGCGCTGATGAGCAGCACCAGCGCCATGGAGACCTGCGCGACGACCAGCAGGTTGCGGCCCCGCCGCCGCTCGCGACTCACGCTTGCCGTTCGCATGGCACCGAGTAGCGGCACGGTTTGTCGCGAAGGAGCATAATGCAGCGCGGGAATGGAGCCGAACAGCAGCCCGGAGAGTAGCGACAGTATTATGGTGAACGCAAGCGATCGGCCGTCGAGCGAGATCTCGCTCAGACGCGGCAGATTCTCCGGCCCAATCGCCGTCAACAGGCGCAGTCCCGCATATGCAACGCCCACACCGACTGTGCCGCCTAATAGGCCAAGCGTTACGGTCTCCAGCAGGAGTTCGCGAGCGATGCGCCATCTGCCAGCGCCGAGCGCGGAGCGCACTGCAAGCTCGTGTTGGCGCGCATCGGCGCGCACCAGCAGCAGGTTGGCCACGTTGGTGCACGCAATCAGCATCACCATGCCAATCGTCGCCATCACCACCCACAGCACGTTGCCCACACTGCCGACTACTTGCTCCTTCAAAGGCTGAAGGGCCGGCGTGATCTTCCAGGTCAGGTAAAAGTGCGGATCGCTGCCTGGACCGTTCGTCCACGAGTCCATCCAGAGATTGAGCAGACGTGCCACATCTGCGTCGGCCTCGGAGATGGAAACGCCCGGTCGGAGTCGAGCGATGCCGCGGAATGCAAAACCGGCCAGCGTCTGCTTGACTGGATCGAAAGCCAGCGGCACCAGCACATCGAAGTCGTACTTGACGATCTTGAATCCGCGTGGCATCACACCGGCGATCTCACTTGGCTTGGAGTCGAGGGTGATGGTGCGGCCCACCACACTCGGATCGCCACCGAAGCGCCGCTGCCAGTATCCATAACTGAGCATCACGCGCTGCGCTCCGCGTGGGTCCTGGTCGGCTGCGGTAAGCCATCGTCCGGCGGCTGGAGGCACACCGAGTGTCTGGAGGACGCCGTCCGTAATCATCGCCGAGTTGACCTGTTCTGGCTGTGCGATGCCAGTGATGCTGGCAGTTCCAGGCAGCCACACGCCTACCGATTGGAATGTACGGTTATGCCCTGCAAAGGTGAGATACATCGAGGGCGACAAGCGCAGTTCATCCCGAAAGTTCGCCAACCCCGGCGCGCCAGGGGCGTTCAGATGCATCGAAACCAGTTGCTGCGGCTCATGGTAAGGCAGGGGCCGGATCAGCACGCTGTTGAGCACACTGAACACAGCCGTATTCGCTCCGATGCCAATGGCCAGCGTGAGCACCACGGTGACCGCGAATCCCGGCGACCGCCTTAGCCGGCGGCATACATGCTTCAGATCCACCAGCAGCGATTCTAATCTCTGCCACTGCCACACTTCACGGCTCCGCTCACGGAGGAGTGTCACATTGCCGAAATCGCGACGCACGGTTCGTTCGGCCTCATCACGCGACATGCCCTGTTCCGTCAGTTCATCGATTCGCTCGTCGAGGTGTTCCTGAATGGAGACAGAGATGTCGTCATACCGGCGATTTCTGAAGAAGAAGCGACTGAGCCGTGACAATCTACACCTCCTATGCTTTGGCTGCGGCAAGCACACGGGTAAAACCTGCAAACATCCTCTCGAAGCTGACAACTTCGCTTTCGAGATGACGAAGGCCTGCAGCAGTGAGCCGATAAATTCGCGTTGGTCTACCCTTGGCCGAGATCCCAGGCTGAGCATCCAGCCAGCCTTCCTTCAGCATTCGCTGCAGCGCCGGGTAGAGCGAACCCTCTTCTACCTGGAGCAGGTTATCGGAGACTTGCTTGATGTGCTTCACCAGCGCATAGCCATGCATGGGCTTCAGTCGCAGCGATTGGAGAATCATGATCTCCAGTGCGCCGGGGAAAAGGTCGCGATGTTCAGGGTTCTTCGCCATTCCCTGAATTATATGACCACAATACCTATTCTGAAAATAGCTATCCTGCGGTAAGCCCTCTTAGCCAAATTTCTGTCTGTATACAGGTCAGAGAGCTGCCAATAATAAGATAAGTCCCGCCAAACGCCGATGTCGACATCTGGACGAAAAGACACGTTACTCGGAAGCAATGCTCCTAGGCCTTCCGTCTGTTTTCAACTTCCCAGATCCAGACTTTCTGGACGGCTAGGTGGATTCACTGAGCGATCTCATTTGACGGCGTCACCTGATCATCTGGCGGATGTGCTCAACCTATGGAGGTGCCATCATAGGCTCGTCAAGTGGAGGACATAATGAGAAACGGAAATCAGAGCCCAGAGGATTGGACCTCGTTGTCTAAATCCATATCAGAAGAAATCGAAACAGTCCAGGACAGCATCGTCACCATCCATGGAGGAAGTGGCTCGACCTCAAGTGGGGTCGTGTGGCGACCTGGCGTCGTAGTAACTGTGCGGAACGGTCTCCGTAGCAGTGAGGTAGTCAAGGTTGCCCGAGGCGCCGAGCCATTCAACGCTAATGTTGAAGGAACTGATGCGGGAACGGATCTCGCCGTGCTTCGTGTTGAGCCCAACAGTCTTAACCCCGCCGACACCAGCGGTCTCGAGAGTGCGCGGGTCGGGGAGTTTGTTCTGTCAGTCGGCCGTTCTGCGCTAGGCGACATCTCGGCCAGCTCAGGAATCATCGCGCGTCTTGGCAGCCCCTGGCGAACCTGGCGCGGTGGACAGATTGATCGCCTCATTCGACCTGATGTTCGACTCTACGTGGGCCAGTCCGGCAGCGCATTGGTGAACGAACATCATCGCGTCTTGCCGCGGTGTAATCAGTCGTGTCCGTGGGGGTGAAGGTCACGTCCAGCGTCTGCGGCCCGGCTGCGAGGACTGTTCCTGTAGGCGGTGTATAGATGAAGGTGCCGGCAACGTTGGCCGTCGCACTCAACTGTGTACTCGACAGCGGAGTGCCATAGGTGATCGCAGCGGGTGTCGGCCAGGTGACCGCCGGTGTTACCTGTTTGATGGCCAGGTTGATCGTAACCTGTGTTGCGGCGTTGTAATTTCCATCGCCTGCGTAGTTCACCGCGATGCTGTATGTGCCTGCAGCCAGTGAAGCAGGGATCGTCACTGTGGCGGCGTTGCTTGTAATCGGAGCCGTCTGCAGGGTGCCGCTCCCGATCGTGTAGGTGATGCTTCCCGTCGGCTGCGCAATTCCGGTCCCCGCGAATTGCCCGGTCACGTTTATCGAGATCGTTCCGCCTGTGTTGTACATCAGAGTCTGACTGGTCAGGGAAGGGGTGAGCGTCGATGCGGCCTTGCCGACAAGGACGGCCGAAGTTGCCGATGTTAGCGGGCTGGCCGAAAAGTTGGCGTCGCCAGCGTACTGCGCGCCATAGGTGTGGCTGCCCACCGCGGGAACGTTGATGGTGGGCGAAGCCGGGATACTGCCGCCCACCGCAACAATTTCCTTCACCGCATTGTTAGTGCTATCGGCGACGTAAACGTTGCCGCTCCCATCTACCGCCACACCGAAGGGATAACTGAAGCCGCTACCCAGCGTACTTTGTGCGCCAGGGCTGAACGCCACCTGCGGGCCTGTGCCGGTACCGTAGATGTAGGCGGTTGAGATCACGCCTCCCGCGCTGTTACTCAGGGTCGCCGCGCCATATCGGATGCCGCTCAACCGCGGCGTAAAGATCACATCGACGGTGCAGGTATCGCCGGCGTTGTAGCTGTGCCCCGTTACGCAGACGGACGAAGGCTGCGTCGAAGCCGCGTTGAAGTCCAGATTCGGAGCGCCCTGCGTCAGAACGCTATAGGGAGTGCTCGCGAGCGTACCGCCAGTATCGAAGATGAATGTCAGACTCTGGGAGGTGGATGCCGTTGCGATCGGGATGGAGCCGAAACTCGCACCGGAGAAGTTGACCATCAGGACGCGATTGTTCAGGTAGTCGGCGATAAAGAGCTTCCCGGTGCTATCGACCGCGGCATCCAACGGATTGTTCAGACCGGCATTGAAGATGGTGGAGGCCGAATAGTTTCCTGTCGAATCCACCGAAAGCTTTGTGACCGAATTCGAAAGAGCCCTGGCTATGTAGACGTTCCCAACCGCGTCGGCATGAATGCCTTGGTCGTAAATCACCGCCGGCGACGTATAGATTGTCGATTGGCGAAGCCGCTGCTACTGTAGGTCTCCTTTACAACAGTATGGGCGTTGGGGTCCAGGACGTACACATTCCCGTTGCCATCGACTGCGACACCGATTGCATATACGTTTGTGAAAAGGGATGTATGGGTGAATCCGCCGCTGCCGACGTGGGTCTCCGCTATGACATGGCGGTTCGTGGGGTCGCCGACATAGAGCACACCGGTGCTGCTTACGGCGATGCCGGCCGGCTGAGGGAAGGTGTCCACGACGATCTCGGTGTAGGCATTGCCCGATCCAGGCACTTCTTCTAATACCCTGCCATTGCCGTAATCGGAGATATAAACATTGTCGCTGCTGTCGACCGCGACAGCCCACGGTTGGTAGAGTGGCGTGGTTGCGATGACTACCTGGTGAATCCGTTGCCGGAAGGCACCTCTTTGACCACGCGGTTGTTGTAGGTATCGGCGACATAGATCGTTCCGTCCGCACCGATGGCAATACCCTGTGGACCTTGAAGATTGCTGCTGATCGTACTCTGCGCGAAGCCAAAATGGGCGGTCTGTGCCGCCAGCGGAGCACCCGCCCAGGACACCATCGCCAGTGTTGCGAGGCAGGCAAACCAAAGTGCGTTAATCCCGGTCTTGCGAAAAACAACTTGAAGACAAAAAACGCGGCCCGAAGCAAAACCATACTGCAATGTCATTCGAAGATTTCCTAATGAAAACCTGTAAGTGTTTTTTTTGAGGTTTTTCGGTCAGTTACGCACTCATCCGCGTTGTTATCAGTGGCTTATGCTAGCACGGCCATGCAACCGGGTTGTGGTGGCTGTGGTGATGAAGTAGGTGCCGGGTCTAGCGGTGCGGTTCGGGTCTCTACGCAAACTTCTCACTGGCACAGAACATCGCGCTCGCCCTCGCCACCTACGAATGCGAAAGTGCACTCTCCGCGCGATAAGTAAGTGAGAACTGAACATGGGCCGAATCCTTGCGAGATCCGGCCCATCCAGTTGAGGGTTGTGAAACGATCTACTTCGCGCCCGGCGCCAGAGCCTTGATGAGGCCAGGAAGCCACGGTGTTCCCAAGCCCGTGACGTTGTCGTAGCCCTTCGTCGTCATGAGCTTCGAGTCGCCGCCAAGGGTCCAACCCGTATTGGGATCGTACTCATCTTTCGGGACCATGTTGATGCCGACGGCGGTCAAGCCCATGCCTCCGAAGTCGTCCAGTTCCTCGTCGATAAGGGCAAGGGGATGAGCTAGTTTGGGGACATCCCAAATAGGTTCAACAGAGCCGTTGCTGCCGACCGTAAGTTTGTACAACGTGGGATTGGCAAACCCGATAAATGGTTTGCCGGTGGACAGGCGGGCGGAGTCAATGACTGCCATCACCCCGGCGAAGAGAGGCGAGGCAACGCTCGTTCCACCTTGCGGGAACTCGCAGTACTCGGCATTCGCAGGCGAACTTATCGGCTGGCAACCGATGTCCAACGTGCCTGGAGTGTTTTCAAGCATCGTCTGGCCCTGAAGAAAGCCGGTGAAAGGATCGGCGAGCATCCCGATATCGGGAAGCACGCGATTCGGCACTCCCAAATTAATGGTTGCTGCCTGAAACGTGTTGATTTTTTCGGAGAGCGAAACCGGGACGACTCCCTTTTGATACTTTGGCTGGCTCATGAGCATGCTCGTGCCTCCGCCACTACCGCCGGCGAACCCCCAACCCATCCAGGCCCCAGCCTCTATCTGGAACGGACCTGTCCAGTTATCGATGTAGGCTGTGTTCGCGTAGGTACCCCACCCATACTCAGCCTTCGAACCGTTCTTATTGAGCAGGAGCGAGGTTCCGCCAACAGCGGTCACCCACGGGCTGGAGGCAGGCCATGAAACCGCTGCGATGGGCCAGTCGTATCCGAGGGGCTCAAGGTAGTCGGCAGAGTCGCCGCTGGAGAACATGAGCGAGATTCCCAGACTGGCGGCCTGCTTGAACTCCTGGTTATCGGCATCTTCCTGGCTGGTTGCGAACGCAAGTTCCGGTCCGCCAAAGCTTCCGCTCAGGATGTCAGCCAGGCGATTGTCGATGGCGTTATACATGGCCTGCATGGGGAGTGGGTAAATCTCATTGCAGGCATCGCCTAAATAAACGATGTCCGCTCCAGGTGCGATGGTATGGGCCGCCTCTACGTCGAGGGTAGACTCGACAGACCAACCAGCCGGGCCGCAGTTACCATCCTCGGACGGAATGCCCAACCCAGGAGCAGTGATCTCCTGGAATGTCCCCCAATTGACCTGAGGCAGGTTGTGCATCGACGAGTACTTGTTGAGGTCCTGTTCTAACGTGCTCGACACATACAGGTCGACCAGACCGATGCGGATGCCCTTTCCAGTCGATGCCACCTTGTTGACGCCATATGCCTGCCTTATCTGGTCTGGCGTGTAGCCGCAGTTGGTGAAGTCCATCTTCGGCGACGTGGTGTAGGCAGCAGGCGTAATCGTACCGACGAGCGGGGTGGAGTAGTCGACGTTGCAAGGCGAGCGGGTGTACCAAATCCCATATGGCGGCGGGTCGTCATTCGCACCGATGCGCCGGGCCGGGACTGTGTTGCCGGCACGAACAGTCTCAAAGGTTCTGACGAACTTCTTGGTGTCGTCTAATCCGGCAACATGCAGGACCAGGGGTGCGATGGCTGCGGGGATGACGGGTGCTTCAGCGTGAGAGCGTATTGTCTTGCCACGGACGCTGTATAGATCCTGGCTCACATGAAAGGCACTCTTGATCTGACGTACTGTGCCTGTTGCAGTTACAAATAAGCCGCCTGTCGGAGCGTCCACAATCTGAAGGCCCATGCGAACCAGTTCGCGCTTCACTTTGGCTACGTCCGCGGGAAGAGGGGAGTATTTCTGGTGGAATTCTTCAGGTGTAAGAAACTGCTGGTAGCGAGCATTGCCGGGTGTTTGCTGGTCCTCGATGAGCTGGTCCAAGTCATTCATGTTACGAAACTTCAAGTAAACAGAGATGGTGATTCTTTTGGAGTCGGCTACGGAACCGACGCGGGCCGCATTTTCAAGCAAACGCGGTTTGCTGCCTTCGAGTGTGACCACGTCTGTTTGGGCGACGGCGCTTACAGTCGTCGCGCCGAGAACACACAGTGCGGTGACTGCGACTGTGCGGAGGAGGGTCGTAGCTTTGTTATGAATGCTCATATGCATGATCGAACCTTTCGATAGAGGTGGGTGTTGCGTTTCCAGGATGTCGAGAGGAATACTGCGCTCAGCAGAACGTCATGCTGTGTTTATGTCAACAAAAGGAATGCTTAACGAATTCTTAACCCGCAAGTGCAATCAAATTAGGCCGGTAACTAATCAGGTTTAAGACGTTTTACCCTAACAGCAAAACGGCAAGCTGCCGTCACTCACCTTGATAGGCAGAATCGTTCTTTTGTCATCGTTTACACGTGGTTTCCCCAAACATGAACCCTTGATCTGCGACGCTTATCGCTTTCACCACTTCGAGGCGAAAGGCCAAAGTGGTTTGCTGGAGAGCATACAGAATTGCGGAATGATCAGGCAGGGACAGCAGTCAGGCTCTGCGAGCAAGCGAAAACCCTGGTGCAAATGCGGGACGCATCTTCCAAGGTGGCATTGAGAACATGGATGCGAACGTCCATCAATATATGTAATCGTCACGGTAACGATTTGCCATCACTTCACTGCCCCGTCATGCAGCGCATATCTGGACACGTTGCACTCCGCCGCCCTTTGGAACAAATGTATGGCGCAAACCGTAACAACTCGGTTTGCGCCATCACCGCGTGGCTGTTATTTAATCGTTACATTGAGTGCCATGGTGTGAACAACACCGCCGTCGCTGGCACGAATGGCAATCGTGTGTGTCTGCGAAGACGCCCCCTGCGCTGCATAAATGCTAACCCTCGGGTAAGACTGCTTACCGTAGGGATCTAAATTCACGAGCGAGGGATTTATGCTGCAGGCGAGAGCCGGTGAGGGCGACGCACAGGTCAGGGCTACCTGTCCGCCAAGCCCCTGAAGCGAACTGACGACAAGCATCTCGGTCGCTGTGTCTCCTGCGGCAATCTGCAGATTTGGGTTCGAAGTTCCCACCGTGAAGTCGCCTTCATTGCCCGTGATTGTGACCGGTGGGCTGGTGGACGCATCGTACTTCGGATCATAGAGATATTCCGCGGTCACTATATTTTTGCCGGTGAACAAGTTGTAATCCGTTAACGTGAGACTTGCTTTTCCATTGGTCAGCTGAACAAACTCCAGTGGCTGTCCATTCAGGTAGAACAAAACGCCGGTTGTAAGAGGAACCTTGCCATTACCAGTCACGGTTGCGGTAAGCGTGAAGGTTCCATTATTGCCCGCGTTTAGCGTGCTGCTGGTGAGTGTTGTGTGTGAAGGCAGGAGTGTAGGCGCCACCACGGTGATGGTCTCAGGATAGGATGACGCGGCAACATAGTTATCGTCTCCCGCATACTGGATGGTGACCGTATAAGTCCCAGGAGCAGGGCTCTGGAACACTGCCGTCCCTCGAACAAAGGGTTGCCCATAGGCCACGACCGGTATCAGCTTGACCTGTTGAACCTGAGAACCGTATGTCACGGTCACGCTGCCTGTAGGAGCGCGGCCATTGCTACCAGCGATCAGGAATGGCACAGAGAAGGTCTGGCCGCTGTATATCGGGCCATACTGACTTTCATCTTCAGGAAAGATATACGGTGTTCCCTTGGTGATGGTGAACGACACAGTTGCTGGCTGGACACTCGGCGGCGTTTCCTTGAAGCTTGGGTCTCCGCCGTAGCTCGCACCAATCACGTGATAGCCAGCGCCAAGTGTGAACGTATTGAGTTCAGCGACTCCATAGCTGTTGATGTTTTCAAGCCCGATCGTCCTCGGACCCACCGTATAGTCAACATAGCTAACAGTCCCTGTGGGCGTTCCCTGACCTGATTTACCTGCAACGGCCGCATCGAAGGACAATGTGTAGCCATACGGAAATGTGCTGCCATTGGTTATAGGAGTTGGCATATATCCAGCTTCCATGTTCGGAACGGCCGCACTCGCGGTCAGAGTTATCGTTGAGGGCTCGGGAGCGATGGTGATGCCGGCAGGAGAAGAATCGCTCGCGCTGAACTTGCCATCGCCCGAATAATCGGCGTACACGTCGTACGTTCCTCCCGGCAGATAAAACGGTGCGGAACCCGTTCCATTCGTCAGAGGAATAAGCCCCTGGCCGGCTGCGGTAGGAGTTGTGCTGTTCGTAACCAGGCCCACTGAGCCGGTCGGTGTGCCTTCAGTCGAAAAGACGGAAACATAGGCGGTAATGGGCGTGCCATGAGTGACGCTGGTAGAAGACAATGCGAGCGAGGTTGTCGTGCCCGCGAACTTCAGCTTCTTCCAGTTCGCGATCAGATTCGCTCCATTCACAGAGCCAAGACCAGTAGCCAGGTCATAGCCCACGGTAGCGGAGTACTTCTGCTCGGTGTAAAAGCCATCGCCGTTCTTATCCTTCACGCAATTCAGCGATCCCGGAAAGCAGATCACATTGTTGCTACCAACGGTAACGTCGTTGTACGTGTCCGGATACTGCTGCGCCAACGCGTAAAGCATCACATTGGGATTGCCCTGACGGCCTCCCTGTGATTGATCAACCAGCGCCATGATTCCTGCCATCGCTGGCGACGACGCGGAGGTTCCACCTACACCGGTCACGTAGACGCCGCCCTTTTCGTTCTTGTAGGTGGTGCAGTCCTCCGCCTGCACACAGATCGGCCACGCGCTCAGGTTGGCGCCATCCGCTGCAAACAAGGAGACGTCAGGCAGGTTTCGTTTGCCATTGTTCGGCATACCTGGGGCCTTCTGCCAGGATGGCCTCGGATAGCCCGAGGTGCAGGAGACGTACCCTCCAGTCAGCGGGTCTACCCCCGCACCATTCACGCACGTGCTGGGTCCTCCACTGCCGGCAGCAATGGAGGCTGTGCCGGCCGCGAATGTCAAAATATTTGGCCCAAGAAAATCGTTCCAGGGTTGCTCTGGAATCGGCATCGTGAGGCTCGCGGTCTCGCTGCCCGTGGTACCTTTGCCCCAGTATTGCGCCAGTTGCGCGTTCACCGCCGCACTCCCGTTGCCATCTTTGTAAGCACTGTAATAAAAATCGGTGCCGCCGACCGCAACGTTATAGGGCGTAGAGGCAAACCCGCTCACAGCTAGTCCCTGCTCGGCTGGTTGAGCATAATCTGCTCTGTCGCAACCGGCCGAACCGGAGTCACCGGAGGAGACGAACACCGACTGCCCCTGGGCCGCTGCCTGCTCCCATGCATAGTAAAAGAACTGATTGCCCGCGCTCCCAAGGATCTTTTCGCACTCTCCATAGCTCATGCTGATCACGTCAGCCGTGTCATCCTCCACTGCCCGTACCATCGCTGTAAACAAGCCAGGAGTCGTAATGGTATTGCCGCTGACATACAGGTTGATCTTAGCGGCCGGAGCGAGCGCACCACTCACTTCGAGATCCAGATAGGTCTCTTCGGCATCTCCATTCTGTCCTGGGTCTTCGCCATCGATGACCGTCTGCGGAAGATTGCTGCTGTCCGCAACATGGAAGAAGTTGCGATAGTTCTGCACATTACTCATATCGACATTGCTGTCGCCGATGATGCCGAGAGTCACGCCTTTGCCTAGAACACCGCTCGCGTAGACCGGCTTCAGGCTGTACTGCGTTGCAATATCGGCCGGCGTTGGATAGTAAGCGGTATAGCAGACCCTCTCCCCGGTATTGCGATCGGTATAGCATACGGGATCAATCCACAACGAAGATCCTGTATGGGTCGCAGGATCAAAGCCCACACGTCCCTTTGAGATCCTCAATGACTTCGGCTTGATGTCATTCAGGGCTGCGATTCCTTTCACGACGGGTGCCAGCGCCGCCGGGATCTCGGGGTCCTTATTGTTCGAGTGGAATGTAACCCCATCCTTCTGGTAACGATGCAGTTCCGTATGGAAGGCATTCTCAACCTGTCCCGTTGTGCCGGAAAAGTCGATCGTCGTCTTGCCCAGGTTGGTCTTGTTGACGGTAAATCCCTTCGCCTGCAACCATGCCTTCACCGTCTCCACATCGGAATCGTTGATCCCGAACTGTTTGCCGAACTCTCCCGGCTTCAGCCAATGGTGGTAAATCGCAGATGCCGGATCATGTTGCCCGTCGATCAGCTTCTGCACAGCGGCCTGCTGCGCGGCCGACCGTTGAAGAACGAGTAGCATATGGTTCGCCGGTTCGGAGGTGCTGACCCTGCCCTGGTCGAACTCAGCCCTTGCAGAGGGAGGTGTGTTCCCCCTCAAGGTGACTCGCTGCGTCTCGTCGATGTCCCGCGTGATCTGCCGGACGCCCTGTGCAAATCCACTGGCTGACCATAGTGAAAGCATGGCGCCGGCAAAGAACCCGGCAAGAAACATGGTTTTAGAAAGGTCGCTCTTCATTCGAGTTCTCCTGAAAAGTGCTGTAAGGCTGTGGAGATAGCGGACCACCGCCTCATAAGAACGGGGGGCGCTAACAGCGGGTGAAGGTTGTTGTAAGTGGCTTGGTTTCGGATACCGACGAGTGAGCAAAGAACGCCCACGCAACCATAGGAACCTTGCCAAGATGTCGAGAGGAAATCCTGCGTCCAGCAGACCGTCATGCCGTGTTTATGTCAACAAAAGGAATGCTTAACGAAGTCTTAACCCGTAAGTTCAATTGAATTAGGCGGTTAGACAATCAGGCTTACCTTCACGGCAAAACGTAAAAGCTGCTGCCACCCATCTGGCTAGGCAGAATTGTTCATTTGTTATCATCTTTGGCACGTGGTTCTCCAAATATGAGCCCTCCGCTCTGCGACGCTTATCGCTTTCACCACTTCGAGGCGAGAGTCCGAACAGGTCTGTTGCTGCGCGACGGCCAGCGAATCAAAATCGAAGAACTTCCGTTCCAGTTGCTTCTCATCCTGCTCGAGAAGCCGGGCCAAGTCGTATCCAAGGAAGAGTTGCGCGACCGCCTCTGGGGGGAAAACACCTTTGGCGAGTTCGATAACAGCCTCCACGTAGCAGCAGCAAAACTCCGCGAGGCGCTCAGAGATCCTGCTGGCGACACCCGCCTCATTGAAACTGTCCGCCGGCGAGGCTACCAGTTCACCGGCGAAGTTGTTCAAGTCTTTGATCCGCTTCCCGAAACGCAGCCCGAACTTCCTTCCATCACGGCGACAGAAGAACAGCGACCTCGGACCTTCCGGCGTGTCTTGCCCATCACCATTGGCCTCTCATTCGCAATAGCCCTCGTCACAGTGGTTGGCATCGTTACCCATAGCCACGCCCAAATTCCGCTGGCTGGCAGCGGAGACAAAATTGTCGTCGGAAGTTTCACCAACAACACCGGCGACGACTCATATAGCGGTCTCACTCACGCCTTTCGGGTCAAACTGGAGGAATCCCCCTACCTCAGCGTCATACCAGATCGCAGGTTTCGGAAGATTGTGAGTGATCCAGACTCAGCTAACCTTCAGGATCAACTCAGGGGCTGCGTCTCGCTCGAAGGGAAGATTCTCCTCACTGGCCAGATCCTTGCCAAAGCACGCGGCTATCGAGTCGTCACGACAGCGTGGGATTGCTCCAGCGGACGCCAGCTCGATGAACAAGAGGCTCGTGCCGACTCAAAGGAACGCATCCTGCCTGCCCTTGATCAAGCCACGCAGCTAATACGTCATCGCCTTGGCGAATCCGATACTTCTCTGCAAAAATTCAACGTCCCGCTGGCCCAGGCCACGACGGCCTCACCGGCTGCACTCAAGGCGTTCACTCTTGGGGAACAGAAGCGTGAACAAGGGCTGGAATTCGAGTCCATCACAGATTACAAACTGGCCACCGATCTGGATCCGCAGTTTGCCCTCGCCTACGCCCGTCTAGGGACCATCTATTCCAACGCGGCAGAATCAGCCCTAAGCGCCTCGTACTACAAAAAAGCGTTTGACATGCGCGAACGCACCACCGACAGGGAACGACTGTATATAGCTGCTCATTACTATTCTTTTGCAACCGGTGAGATCCAGCGCTCTATCGACGCCTTCGAATTATGGCATTCCATCTACCCACGCGATTCATCGCCAGTAAGTAACCTCGCAGCCGAGTATCTATCGATAGGACAGCCTGAAAAAGCCGAGGAGATGGCCCGCGCCGCTGTCCATCTCGATCCTTTATCAGGCTTCTCCGACGCGATCCTCGCACGCGTCTACCTCGAAACCGAAGACTACAAAGATCTTCAAACCATGTGCAGTGAAGCGGCCCCCGGAAAACATGAAGTAATTACGTTCCACGAGTCCTGCTACCTGCTTGCCTTCGTCCAGAACAACCCCTCTGCAATGCAGCAGCAGCTGCAATGGGCCCACGGAAACGCCGCCGAAGAAGAACTGGTGGACCAAGCCGCCTGGGTTGCCATGCGTCGCGGAAGAATATCGGAAGGCCGGCGCCTCTTTGCACAGGCCAGGCAGCTTGCCCTCAATCGCAAATTCGTAGAGATGGCCGCAACCGTAGACCTCGACGAAGCCACCCTCGAAGTCGATCTAGGCTACGCTGCCGAGGCCAGGCAGTACGCGCTCGACGCCTTGTCTTTAGCCCCAAACAGTACCACCACCCAATCCTCCGCGGCACTTGTGCTCGCGCGAGTAGGTGACATCCGTCAGGCTCAGATCGAAGCCGCGAAGGCAGCGGCCCAGGCTCCCTTGGACACCATCCTCAATGCGGCCGAATTAGCCTCTGTCCGGGCCGCTATCCAGTTACAGAACCACAACCCCACCGCGGCCATCCAATCCCTTGAACAGACCCGGCCCTTCGATCTCGTCAGCACCATGTCGTTGGCGCCGGCCTACTATCGCGGGCTGTCCTACCTGCAAAACAACCAGCCCAAAGAAGCAGCCGCCGAGTTTAGCCGAGTCGTCGATCACCGTGCACTTGCTCCCGACTCACCCTACGTCGCCCTGGCCCACCTTAACCTTGGTCGAGCGCTACAACGCATCGGCGACCGCAACAACGCAGCCATCTCCTACCAAAACGCTCAGAATATCTGGAAAGACGCCGACCCGGACTTCGTTCCACTGCAGCAACTCAAATGTCTGTGCAGTTCACTAGGCACACACAACCCACCACCGCTATCCTGCGGCCACTCATGAAAATACATGGTTGAGGGTTGGCATGCGGACGGTGCCTTCCGCGGAATCTTCACCCTAACACTTCCGTGTTATTGGCTAGCGGGGTACCCACTGCTATTTTTTCGCCACAGATCGAACGTGGGCGAGGCCCATCCCAATGACTCCTCTTCGTATCGCAGTATTCGCTTCAATCCTAACCTCCACCAACCTCTCCCTCGCAGCCAATCTGCCCCGGAACGTCCTCCCCTACAACGTTGTCGTCTGCCAGCCAAACGCTGGCTGCATCCACCACACCATCTTCGGCCACGACTACAAGATACTAAGCACCGACCGCTTTACCGTCATGGTCTTCCTCTCAAGCGAAGGCGGCTACACCCGAGCCGACGTCAGCATCACCAACCTTACCCCCATCCCCACCAAACTCTCCCTCGAAGACTTCCGCATCGAGACCCTCACCTCCAAGTCCCAAGTCTTCCACTACGTCCCACCCTCTCAACTAGAGAACATCCCAACCCCAATACGAGCCACCCCAGACGCCGCTCCCAGCCTCCCGGTGAATCCAGAGATCAGCGATGCAGTCAGACAAGGAGCAACGCCGCAAGCAGTCGAACTCGAGCCAGCGGCCCCGCATCTGAAAGCAACTACCATCCCACCCACGGAAGCAGTCTTCGGCCGCATCTACTTCGAGCGCGATCCGAAGGCGGAGCACCAGCAGGTCAACGTCGTCCTGCCCATCGCCGGCACGCTATTCAAGTTCCCCTTCGTCATCAAACCCTGACGCCTTGGCCGGACCGTCACCTCTCCTGCTCCCGTTTCCCGAGATGGTAGGTCACTCCAATTTTCGTAGCCAGTTCATCCATCCCGGGATTGCTCGCCGCCAGGTAGCCATTCGAAACATGAAAAAACACGAACGGGTCCACGCGCAGGTCGACCCGTTCCGACATTCTGAACAGCATGCCGGCATCAACCTGAACGTTGAAGTTGGCATAGCTCGCATTTTGCGAAAACGCCTTCTTGGCAAAGAATGCAGCCCCTAGCTTGCCGGTCAGGTATGGCCTGATGGCCTTGTTGCTCCGCCACAGAAAGCGGAAGCCGAACGGCGTAATCGACACCCCAGGAACCAGTTCCTGGTTGTGGCTCTTTGCATTCCCCCAGAAATCCGAGACGGCCGGCTGGCTGAGAACGACAAGAGGAATAACCTCCACCACATAGTCCACCTGCGATTTCAGTAAATGGCCCCAGCTATGACGGTCATATTCCACCCCTGCCGTCCAGGCATTGCAGCGGTCCGTAGCGCTAAACATCCTGTAATCGCCATCCGGAATCATGGTCGTAATGGAGATCTCACTCTCCACCGGTCGCTTCTTAGCGGGCGTCTTCACCATCACAATTCCCGCTTCCGCGGGAATGTTTGCTTTCACTACATTCTCCATCTCTTGGCCTGGTGCAACTTGCGGGACGACAAGGCAGAGAGCGCCCATGACGGCAAGATAGTTGAGACCAGAACTGCAGGCGAAACAGCGACCGATCCGTCGCCGAATGAAGAAAGACCTGAAAACTCGATAAGTAGTCAACGGACCTCCACAACACTTGGCAAGAAGAAAAAGCTTCAGCTAGCAAAGAGAGAAGTGACTGGCCCGGCCCAACGATACATTAGCTTCAACACCGGTCACATATTTTTGTTTGCATCAAGTGGTCGTTACTGTGGAGGCACACCCTTGAACGTTCTCTCGTGTTGCACGAAATGACGTGTGTCGATAGCAATCATTCAACCAGGTACCAAACCGGCTCACACCATTGCTCGCGACGATCACCGTTAGCCTGAACAAACCATCCCAACCCTGTGTTGCTCAGACTGCTAATCCAGTCTTCCCCACTACAAACAAAAGTGCGTCTACTGTACGGAGTAACCCATTTAGAAAGAATATCTTGCAGCCAAAAACCACAGAAAGGCACTGATATTTGCCCGAAGTACGACCCTAAACACTAAAGAATGAATACTTTGCACAAAAAGATAGGGAGGCAGGGCCATCCGGAAAAGACAGCATTTGCCGGCCAGACTCGATCTCGGTAAGTTCAAGCGCTCAGTTTGACTACCGACTGGGGCCCAACCGGCAACCGCCGTAGTAAAGAGAGAACCATAGCAAAAGCAAACCGGGGTGCAAACTCGTGGGACACATCTCACACAATGCCGTGGTAGATGATAAAAAGGGTCCCCGAAAATGAGAGTTGCGAAAGGAGAGCATTTTCGAGTACAGCAATCCCATCACCACTTCTTATTCATATGAATTCAACACCTTACTCAAGTCGAACACAGCCATCTAAGCAACCTCTTGCGCAACCTTGAGAAGGCATCTTCCGCAAATTGTCGACGAAGGATATCTCCATAAGATCCGCCTCAACTGCGCAGATAGTCACTCAAGACAACGAATCCGATGGTCTATAGTGTTTGAATGTTTTGCACCAGAGTCCTGTGTTGTGTCAGTCTCTTCCTCCTTCTGAGCGATCGCGCTGCACTCACACAAAGCCAGACCAAGCCAGCCGAAGAGCTTCTCCAGCGAGTCATGCCAAACCTCGCGCCGCAATTCCAGCTCACCCTGAGACCCTCCGGAGAACAAGGCGATTCCTTCCGCGTCTCAGGGACAACAGGACACATCCGCGTCGAAGCCGCCACCCTACCCACACTCCTCTACGGCGTCAATTGGTACCTGAAGTACAGAGCCCACCTCCAGGTCTCAACCAACGGTATGCAGCTTGGCCACGCAGGAATAATGCTTCCAGCTCCGAAGCAACCCATCGAAAAACCCGCTCTCTACAAATGGCGCTACGCCCTCAACGAGAACGCGGATGGATACTCCGCCCCCTACTGGGACGAAGCCCGCTGGCGCCACGAAATCGATGTGCTCGCACTCTCAGGCACGAACGCTCTCCTCATCGAGCGCGGTGCGGATCTGGTCCTCTACCAGACCTTTCGCGACGCAGGCTATAGCGACGCCGCCATTCGCCAATGGATCACCCAACCCGCCCACCAGAACTGGCAACTCATGGGCAACATGTGCTGCTTCATCGAGCCCATATCGATGGAACTGCTTCACAGACGTGCCGAATCCGCCAGGAAGCTGATAGCGATGCTGCGCGAGCTCGGCATCACGCCAGTCCTACCCGGTTACTACGGCATCGTCCCCGCAGATTTCGCCACCCTCCACAAAGGCGCCCACGTCATCACCCAGGGAGACTGGAACGGATTCACCCGTCCCGGCTGGATCGACCCCCGCGACCCCAACTTCGCAGCTCTGGCCGAATCGTTTTACCGGCATCAGCACCAGCTCTTCGGAGACTCCGCGATCTACGACATGGAGATCTTTCAAGAGGGCGGGGCAGCGGGCAATGTACCCGTAGGCGAGGCCGCAAAGCGTGTCCAGGCAGCCCTCGACAAAGCCCACCCCGGAGCCCTGTGGATGATGATGGGATGGCAAGACAATCCCATGCCCGCCGTCATGAACGCAGTCGACACGCACCGGGTATTAGTCGCCGACATAGAGCAAGGCCGCATCCCCCGCGAAGATCGCGACCGCGAATTCCACGGAGCCCAATGGCTCTACGGCGGCCTATGGGAGTTCGGTGGCCGCACAACCCTGGGCGCCCCCCTCTACGATTACGCCGTCCGCATGCCAAAGATGGCAAAGCTGCCGGGCAGCAAAATCGTCGGAACCGCCCTGTTTACTGAAGGTCTGGATACAAATCCATTCGCGTTTGATCTGTACACCGAGATGGCGTGGCACAGCGATCCCGTCGATCTGAGCACATGGACCGACGAGTACGCCTCGCGACGCTACGGCGCAGAAGACCCCCACGCAAAGCGTGCGTGGCAGATCATTCTGAAAACCGCCTACGGATACCGTGCAGATGGAGACAAGAAGCACGGTGAGCGTGACGCATCCCACGATTCGCTGTTTAGTGCACAACCCTCACTAACCACGCTGCACGCGGCAACATGGTCGCCAGATGTAATGCGATACCGCGCCGAAGACCTCCAACCCGCATTAACAGAGTTACTGCAAGTAGCGCCACGGCTGCGAACAACCGAAACCTACAAATTTGATGTAGTCGATCTCGCTCGCCAGGTTATGGCAAATGAAAGTCGCGCCATGCTGCCCCAAATAAAAGCAGCATACGACGCAGGCGATCGCACCAGGTTCACTAAACTCACATCACACTGGCTCCATCGCATGCAGTTGCTGGACGCCCTGCTCCAGACAAACGAATTCTTTCTTCTGGGTCGATGGCTCCAGTTCGTTCCACCCTGGGCATCGTCACAGTCGGAACTAGCGCAGCTAAACTACGATGCGCGGTCGATCCTAACAACATGGGGCGACCGCAAGGCAAGTGAATTCGGCCTGCACGAGTATGCCAACCGCGATTGGGCTGGACTCACAGCGGACTACTACCTGCCAAGATGGAAGATGTATTTCGACACACTCTCTGCGTCTCTCGAAACAAAAACGCCGCCGAAACCAATTGACTGGTACGCTTTCGGTGATGAATGGAATCGGAGATCGACAAAATATACTGCTGTTCCTGTCGGTCAGAGTTATGCTGCAGCATTAGCAATCGCACACGATCTAAATCTTGCGCCGCATGCGGGGCATTAGGATAGTTAACCTACAAGAAACGCAGGGAGGCAAACGCCTTAAATGACAAGCTCGGATACATTACCCGTTGTTGAACGAAGCACTTCAATGGTCAAGCCCGACCGATTGCTCTCCGTAGACGTGCTGCGGGGTCTGACGATCGGCTTCATGATCCTCGTAAACAACAATGGCGACGAGCGGAACGCCTACTGGGCACTGAAGCACGCATCCTGGAACGGCTTCACGCCCACGGATCTTGTCTTTCCCACATTCCTCTTTCTCGTCGGCATCTCAACCGTGTTTTCAACTGCCGCCAGATTAGCCAAGGGCGCCACCAAACAATCAATCTTTTGGCATGCTCTACGCCGAGCAGTGATTCTTTTCCTGTTCGGTCTGCTGGTCAACAGCTTCCCTCTATTTCATATCAACACCTTGAGAGTCTACGGCGTACTGCAACGCATAGCGGTCTGCTATTTCGTCATCTCGGTGATCTACCTGATCAGCGCCTCGTGGAAGAACAAGGCAGTCATCGCAATCGCCGCGCTGGTCGGTTACTGGGCGATCATGCGTTTCATTCCGGTTCCAGGATACGGTGTGCCAACACACGATGTTCCCCTGCTTGATCCTGATGGAAACCTGGTCGCATGGCTCGATCGCCAGATATTTTCTGCCCCACATCTTTATGAGAGGACCCGCGATCCCGAAGGCCTGCTGAGTACACTTCCGGCGTTGGCAACGGCGCTCTTCGGAATGCTGGCCGGCCTCTGGCTGCGAACCAGCCGAAGCATTGGAGAAAAGGCCCGGGGCATAGCTATCGCCGGTGTCTCAGGATTGCTTCTGGGTGGTCTATGGAACTACGCCTTCCCAATCAACAAGAAGTTGTGGACAAGTTCTTATGTCCTCTTTGCCGCAGGTTGGAGCCTTCTGCTTCTCGCGCTGGCCATCTGGATCGTAGATATACGAGGAGCAGGCAAACCCGAACCTGCGCGACGGAAATGGCTCATGCCATTTCTGGTCTTCGGCACCAATGCCATCGCGGCATATATTCTCTCTGAGCTTCTACCCGGTGTAATGGGGATGATACATCCCCAACCCGGCATCCATCTGCAGCGGTGGATCTATTACAAAATCCTCGCAGTCATCCCAAACCCCTCGTTCGCGTCGCTCCTCTACTCGCTGGGTTTTGTTGGATTCTGTTGGCTTGCAATCTACATGCTCTATCGACGCCGCATCTTCCTCAAGATATAAGACCCGACGATCACTTGATTACTTGCAAGCTTGGCTGAAGGATCTTGAACAGGCTTCCGCCCACCTCTGGGAACTGGTAGGCGAACCACGTAAGAACGGGGACTGCTCCGAAGGTGATGATACGGATATAAAAACTCCAGCCCAACTCGTTCGGCGAGGTATCCGTAATGCGGCTTAGGATGGCATTGCGATGCATCTGCGCAAAGACCGTCACAAGGCCGATTCCAAGGAAGGCGAGCAGGATCGTAAACCCCCAGTCGATAAGCCGATGTGGCTCGAAGGGATAGGAGTTCCACGCGATGATCGCTAAGACGAACGCCAACGAAATAAACATCATGAGATAGCGAATATTGACCAGCACCGATCGTATGACCGCAATATAACGAACTGCCAGCAGTTCCTCTGCCAGGCGAATATGGAGAGGTTCTTTAGGAGCATCACTCTCACACTTGGCTTTGATCTCAGGATCCGGTGAATCTCCATGATCATCAACGAAGCCAATGCGTTTCTCTTTCCAGTAAGGAAGCAGAACATATTCAAGCAGTAACTCGCAGAATTTCGCGTAGGTCATTTCGATCTCGTAGATATAACCAAGGTCGTAGCCATGATGCGCATCTGGTAGATCATCATCGTCCAGCGGAAGACCCAGCTTTCTCTTCGGCTCCGGCGGATCCTTCATCCCGATACGTTCGCGCAGTTCCATGATGATCGCCACAAGATCATTCTGTAGGTCTGACATACTCTGCCAGCGCTTCGCGTCACCAACTTCTGTTTGCAAGTCGGGATTGTTAAGGAGTTGGCGAAGCGACTCTCCCGAGCGGGCCATGTCACGCCACCGAATATGGAGACTGCTCTGCGAGAGCATGGTCACCCATCCAACTTCGCTGATGCGATTGAAAGCGAAGCGTATAGGAAGGCGTTCGAGCGGCTCAAGAACGCCTCGGCTGAGAGATCCCCAAATACAGATCATCCGCAGCCAGCCCGTCAGAGCAATCACAAGAAGCGGAAAAAAGAGTGCAGCAACCAAAGCCTCATACAGAGTAGGCCAGTGACCAGAATGCAGAAGCCGTTCCAGACTTTGAATGCGGCCAAATAAAATGCCGGTCACGAACAATGCCAGGCAGGTAAGAAAGAAAATCCAATTCAACGTTCTGGTCTTCCATCCCGTAAAGCGACTTACGATCTCATGCGTGATCATCAGACACGTAATGTTTTTGAAGAGACAAGAGTGGATGGGACTTTCACATGCCTCCAGATCACAGTCAGCAACGAACAAGGGATAAGAACCCTTGGGGCCAACTCGTTTTGGAAGGCGAGGCCTGCTCAGCGTCGAGAAGCGAAGGCGCGCTGTCTGACATATAGCCCAGAGATACCACGCAACAAGAAGAAGCAGAACCGGAACGACCGGAGAGACACCGCTGCCCAGATGGAGAGAGCGATAACTGAAAAAAATTCCGACACAAGAGTCAGAACCAGACTCATGATTTTGTCGGCATATGATCGTCCAGGCGATTGGAATGGCGATAGCTGAAGCAAGAGCCGTCCAATTAAAAATCGGGTAGAGCCACGCAGGAGTGTTTACCGTACAGTTCGCTGAGCGCTTAAGATAGTGGCGCGTCTTTATCAAAGTCACAACCGCAGCGCCGAATCCCGCGAGCAACGTAATCAGGGCAAGAATAAAACTGCGTCCGTCGTGTATGTATTTGATGTACGGGCAATAAGTTGGAAAAGCTACAGAAAGCATCGGAATGGCGATCACACAGGCTATGCAAAAAAGCATGGCGGTTCCAATGTTGATGTAGACCGTCCTGCGGCGGGGCTGGTCGTTCTGGCAAACCGCAAGATCACGAGTAAATGGCGACCAGTATCGAGCCGACCATACGAGACTCGTATGTCCTATGCAAAGCAAAGTTATAAGCACGCAAACGACAGACCACTGCAGCGAGGGTGCTGCATTGACAGATTCAGGTAAGAACGTAGGTGTATATGCAACTCCGGATGTTGTGGCTAATTTAGATCCGGTAGAAACCTCTCCGCATTTCTCCACTCGTCCAGAGTAGATACTCGGAACGAGTTGAAGTGAGTCACTCGAACACGGGTTGAGAACGCCAAGAGGATAATATCCATCGCTACCTACCGCCGTAGCCCACAACGGCGCCTGCAGTTCGCCCATCGATCCATGCAAATAGCCGGCCAGCGCGAGCGGCCTTTGTTGCTTCAAGTCTCGCGAACCCCTCCAGAATATATAGCTGGCTGCGTTATAGATTCCCTCGGACTGTGAATCAGGAAACGCACGACTGGATGAACCTGACCTTTCAAGCGAGCTAAGGCTGAAGGGGGTAATGCTGATCGAGCCAATGTACTGAGCATTATCAACGTCGCGTTCCACCAGCCGATCATGGCCGTTATAGAAGACAAGTCTGGCATCGGGGCAGGCACGGCGAAGAAACTGCGCGAGGAACAATTCATCAAGGATGTTCGACGCTGTTATAAGAACGAAGTCCGTATGATCTCGTTGCAGTTGATGAGCGATAGCCATCAACTGCGCCTCCTGCGAGAGCGGCGTCTGAGTAGAGGAGAATCGCGGTATCGTGTCATCCGCATTCGTGTCTTTGAGCGACAAACTGAGATACGGAGTGGGGGCTTCACTCGTTGACGTGGATTTCCCACTCTGATCGGTCTCCGCATTCCGCAACAATGAAATTTCGCGAGGGAAACGGATATACGTTATCTTCGATGCCTGCCTGCCCGGCTGAGGCGTACTTGCTTCTCCGAATACGGTATTATCTTCGGTCAAAACAGCGACGTGAACATCGGACAGCCTCGGCGCCGAATTGCTAAACGCCAAAGCGAGTTGGTCCGCTTCAAATCGCGCATTCTCTCCAAAAGAAATATAGCTAATAGGCTTGGTCAGCATTGGCGAATTAATCTCATCCGCCGCGACCTGCGTCGACGTCATTCCGGCAGCGAGGACTCCGGCAACACCGTCGATTTTTGCATTGTCGATTCCTTCGCGAAGAGAGGCTGCTGAACCAGACCACCTCGGACCCACGACAGCAAGAAGGTTGTCATCGCCCATCGAAAGCCTTGCGTGATGTCTGCTCTGAAGCTCGCCTTCGTACTTAAGCGCGTTACGAAGTTGATTGCCGTCCACACCGAGCGACGGTGATTCGGCAACTAGAAACAGATAGACGACGCGATGATAGTCCGTCCACTTGAGGTCTTTCTTTTCGTCATCATCATCACGAGGGTTGTATTTGAGGATGATGAGGCCCGGCTGCTGCTCTCGTTTACGGTCCTCTTCGGTTTGCGCTGCGGTCGTCGATGATGCACCAGTCGCCGCAGAGACGGGCACGGTCTTCCACGGAAGCCAGTAACTGCTGCCGAGATAGCGATTGTCCGCCGCAGCCTGCATCAAGGCATCGATAGTGCGGTCAAATTCAAGCGCGAAATGACTGTGAATCGGATCAGGAATAGTCGCGATGATGGCGCGCACGTCCGCCTCATGCGTATCCGCTCTGGAGCTGATTGACGATGGGATGCCCCATGCATCACCTTCGCGTTCACATTCGTTCCCGGAGCCTTCCGTTTCGCTGGTCCCTGCAATCTTCGCGTCGAATTTGTTGTTCGCCTCATTGATCGAGACGTGCACTTCCGGCGCTCCCTTTTTGTCAGGAACATCTCCCCATCGCGACTCCGCCCAGTATTTACAAGACGCAATCCAGGGACCCTCGCCGTTATGAGTTTTCTCCGGCGCACCACTACGCTTCATTGCCGTGTCACCGCCGGATGGCCCTGCAGCAGAGAACACTCCGTAGTGGATCATCGCTCCGGCCAACACAGCCGCGCCGATACCTGTCGCTCCTAATCCTCTATTCATCTGTGTCGTCTCGCGCGCATGGCTGCGACCCTCGAGAAAATAATTTCGGATGCAGGGGCCCGACTACAAGGAGAGAAAAGTAACGTGCTATCAACACAGAGGGAAACATGTCCCCATCCCTTTGGTGGAGCGAAGTTTAGCACAAAGAATGGTGCAGCCATGTTCCTTATCGTTACAGACACAACAGCTGATCTCGAGCTAAGTAGCCATCTCTTAGTCACGCCTCTTCGCGATGAACTATCATCCAAAGGAAGTCGTAACCCGCGGGAATAAACATGCCAGCTCTAAAAACCTCGGCCCTTCGTCTTAGCGATATCGCCCCGACCATCATCCAGTCAGAGATCCGCGCCATGTCCGTCGAGTGCGACCGCGTAGGCGGCATCAATCTCGCACAGGGAATCTGCGATACCCAACTCCCCTTGCCGGTAGCAAACGGCGCCATCGAGGCAATCCACGCGGGCCACAACATCTACACCCGTCTCGATGGCATCGCCACACTCCGCTACTCCATCTCTCAGAAGCTCCAGCAATACAACGGTATCTCTGCCGATCCCGACACCCAGATCCTCGTCACCAACGGCGCAACCGGTGCACTCTACGCATCTCTACTTGCATTGCTCAACCCCGGTGACGAGGTAATCGTCTTCGAGCCCTTCTACGGCTATCACGTCAGCACGTTGATCTCTCTTCGCATCCAGCCCGTAATCGTCTCGCTCCCTGCGCCCGATTGGCAACTCGATCTCGACGCGCTCCGCCGCGCAATCACGCCGCGCACCCGAGCCATCATCGTCAACACGCCATCCAATCCATCCGGCAAAATCTTCACACAAGCCGAGTGCGAAGCTCTCGCTAACATCGCCATAGAGCACGACCTCTTCGTCTTCACCGACGAGATCTACGAGTACTTTCTCTTCGACGGCAACCGCCACATCTCTCTCGCCACCTTGCCCGGAATGGCCGAGCGAACGATCACCATCTCCGGCCTCTCGAAGACCTTCAGCATCACGGGCTGGCGCATCGGCTACCTCGCAGCCGATCCTCAATGGATCTCCGCCATCGGCTACTTCCACGACCTTACCTACGTCTGCAGCCCCGCTCCCTTGCAATACGGAGCAGCCGAAGGCCTCCGCCAACTCCAAAACTCCGCCTTCTACACATCTCTCTCCACCGAATACCAGCTCAAGCGCGACCAGCTCTGTTCTGCCCTCGCGGACTCCGGCCTCACCCCATCCATTCCCGACGGCGCCTACTACGTTCTCGCCGACGCTACCCGCATCGCAGGCGCCACGGCCCGCGAAAAGGCCCGAACGCTTCTGGCAGCCACCGGAGTTGCTGCCGTAGCCGGCTCAGCCTTCTTCACCAACGGCCGCGGCGAAAATATCCTCCGCTTCTGCTTCGGAAAAAAGCCGCAGGATTTAGATCGAGCCTGCGCCGCTCTGCGCTCTATATAGAGCCAGCCTGAGACGACGAACCAATAGCAACCCAGGCGAACTCGTTATCGGCAATGAGCGGGCAAGAATTGGCAAGTGTCGGTTGTGAGAGGATGGCTGGCATGGGAGTGATTTCAAGACGCATAGGAATTGTTGCTTGCGTGTATGGCATCGCTCATTACGGTTGGTCTTTTATCTTGTGCGCGATCTTTAGTCCCGAAATCTAGGAATTTGGGTTAGCCAGCATATCTATTGCTTCGTTATCTGATTGATTCTGTTGTATTTGCCACATTCTTTTCGGCCACGCTAGGAGGCCGCCTTTCTGAGGCTCCCTCTATCGGGTGTGGAAGTCCTCTCACATCAGCCTTCTAAGCCTGCAAAATCCCTCATAATCGTTGACTCCTCCACAGGACTCGGCTATTCTTAAGACTCGCGCAGTCTCGCGTCTGTACGTCCGTGTTTTCTTACGGATCAGGCAATCGGGACCGTGGTGGATCCACCCGGGGCGGGCAGATAGTTCGCCACCCCCAAAGCACCCACTCCTCAAGCCCAGGTATCAGGCCTTGTTGCGCAACCCCGGCGGTTTAGCTCTTTTGCGTCTGAGCATTGTTATGCTCGCACGCTCGCTCTTCGCCGGTAATCAGTAAATTTTGCAAGACGCTTCAAAAATCAGCTTCACCATTCTTCATGCACCACGCCGAACATTGAAGACGGCAGAACCAAGGAGTAACCCAAACGATGTCCACAACGATTCCGAGCGGCAAAGATATCAAGCGTAAGTGGTACGTGCTCGATGCCAGCGGCAAGACCCTCGGCCGCCTCGCCACCCACGCCGCCTCTGTTCTCGCCGGCAAGCTCAACCCCCTCTACACGCCTTACATCGATATGGGCGATCACGTCGTGATCATCAATGCCGAGAAGATCGTCCTCACGGGCCTCAAGGCTGACCAGAAGCTCTATCGCCGCTACACTGGGTTCCCCGGTGGTCTCCGCGAAGAGTCCTTCGTCAAGCTCCTCGCCCGCCGTCCCGAGGCAATCGTAGAGCAGGCCGTCAAGGGCATGCTTCCCAAGTCCAAGCTCGGTCGCCAGATGGCTACCAAGCTCAAGGTGTACAAGGGCGCACAGCACCCACACCTCGCACAGCAGCCCCAGCCGATGGAAATCGTCGGCTAACTAAGGTTTAAGCGGGCTCAGGCTCGCGGAAAAGTTCAAGGAGCATCATGGCAGATCTCGTCCAGTACTATGGCACCGGCCGCCGCAAGTCTTCGATCGCGCGCGTCTTCCTGCGCCCGGGCAGCGGCAAATTCACCGTCAACAAGAAGGAAGTTGACGTCTACTTCGTAACCGCACAGCAGCGCGCCGCCGCCAAGCGGTCGCTCGGCATCGCCGACATCGGCGAGACTTTCGACGTCATCACCACCGTTCGCGGTGGCGGCGTCATGGGCCAGGCCGACGCGGTCAAGCTCGGCATCGCACGCGCCCTGATGGTGTTCAACCCTGAGCTGCGTAAAGCGCTCAAGTCCGAAGGCCTCGTTACCCGCGACTCGCGTGGTAAGGAGCGCAAGAAGTACGGTCAGAAGGGTGCTCGCGCCCGCTTCCAGTTCTCCAAGCGCTAATTCTTGGAGTCTGGCGCTGCGCCGCACTATGGGCCCTCGCAGATTTAGCCGATGCCGGACATCTCGTCCGGCATCGGCTCGCAACACCCTCACGCAGCTCATTCGCCTGAGGTAAGGAGTCAAATCTCCCGTACGCGGGATCAATCCAGGCACCGGTATCCTCCTCCGGCTGTCTTCACTAAGGAGCCACATTGGCAAATATCACTATGAAAGAACTGCTCGAAGCTGGCGTTCACTTCGGGCATCAGACCAAGCGCTGGAACCCCAAGATGAAGGAATACATCTTCGGCGAGCGCAACGGCATTTACATCATCGACCTTCAGAAGACCCTGAAGATGTTCAAGGAAGCGTCGAAGTTCGTCACCGACCTTACCTCCACCGGCAAGCTCATCCTCTTCGTCGGCACCAAGCGCCAAGCGCAGGATGCCGTCGCTGAAGAAGCAAACCGCGCAGGCATGCCTTACATCAACAGCCGCTGGCTCGGTGGTCTTCTCACCAACTGGGTCACCGTGCAGAAGTCGGTCAAGCGCCTCCAGGAACTGGACGACATGTCCACCGACGGCCGTTACGAGCTGCTCACCAAGAAGGAAGTCATCAAGCTCGAGCGCGAGCGCAAGCACCTCTCGACCAACCTCTCCGGTATCAAGAGCATGAAGCGCCTTCCCGACGCCATCTTCGTTATCGACTCGAACAACGAAGCCATCGCCGTCGCTGAAGCCCGCAAGCTCGGCATCCCGGTCGTAGCCGTCGTCGACACCAACTGCGATCCCACCGTTGTCGACTACGTTATCCCCGGCAACGACGACGCTCTCCGCGCCATCCGCCTCTTCACCACGAAGATCGCTGACTCGGCCTACGAGGGCACACAGATGGTCTCCGAGCGCGCCTTCGCTACCGAAGTCGCCGACGTCGAACAGTCCGAGATCGCTCCCGAGCACATCGGCGAGGACGGCGAGGCCAACGAGATCCAGGCCTCCATCTCCGCAGCCGACAGCGACGAAGACGACAACGTCGACCTCGAAGCAGTCCTCGGCGGAAACATCCGCAAGGCTCCTGCCGCGGCATCGCTCGACGAGCCAGAAACGGCCATCGCCGAAACCGGAGCTTAATCGCTTCGAAACAGCGGAATGGCACCGCATTGTCACTGCCGTAACCGCTTCTGATTATTTTGAAAGGGGGCGCGGGCCTCAGCCCGCGCCCCCTTTCGCAGAAACCGCCATACAAGGAAATCTACATGTCTGATACCGCCGTAAAGATCGACGCAAAACTCGTCAAGGAACTCCGCGAAAAATCCGGCGCCCCCATGGGCGACTGCCTCAAGGCTCTCCAGGAAGCCAAGGGCGACATGGAAGAGGCCTTCGTCGTCCTCCGCAAGCGCGGCATGGCCTCGGCTGCCAAGAAGTCCTCCCGCACCACCAACGAGGGCGCAGTCGGAACCTACATCCACGCCGGCGGAAAGATCGGCGTTCTCCTCGAGCTCAACTGCGAGTCCGACTTCGTCGCCCGCACCCCTGACTTCCAGGAGCTGCTCCGCGACATCGCCATGCACATCGCTGCTGTCGACCCCCGCTACGTCCGCAAGGAAGACGTCACCCCAGCCGACCTCGAGCGCGAGAAGGATGTCTACCGCGCCCAGGCTGCCGCAACCGGCAAGCCCGCGAACATCATCGAGAAGATGCTCGAAGGCAAGCTGAGCAAGTTCTACGAAGAGGTCTGCCTCCTCGAGCAGCCCTTCATCAAGGAGCAGACCCAGACCATCGCCCAGATCATCGCCACCAAGGTAGCGAAGCTCGGTGAAAACATCAGCGTCCGTCGCTTCGCCCGCTTCAAGGTAGGCGACCCGAACTGGACCGTAGCACAGACCGCACAGGTAGCTTCCGAAGCCGCCGAATAACTCTACTGTTATTCACACACTAAGAGCCCGGGCGAAAAAGCCTGGGCTCTTTCTTTGCTCTCATCGGCATCGGCACGGGCTACGGCGACTCATATCCGTTCCCCCTCGAAAAGAAGACGAACTTGTCTCCCGGGGGCACCGTAGGCGCAAACCGCTGCAGGCTGTTCCATATCTCCAGCTGGGCCGCGGCAGTCGTGCTGTAGAACACCACGCATCCCTTATCCACTGCCACCGGATTGCCCGGCAGGCATAGCTTACCCAGGGGCGTCCACTCCTGAGGAAGAGACTTGTACCACTCTGGATAGATCATAGCCAGCGATACCCCATGGCGCTGTGCAATCTCCCGCAGCCACGGAGCATCCTTGATTGTTTGGCGTGCGGCCTCAGGCGATGCAAGCCCCCACAGATCGACCACGACCTCGTCGTCTGGTTTCAGATAGCTGACCAGGCCAATATCGTTGACCGCAAACGTCCCACGGTAAAAGTCATGGATGAAGCGGTGCATCTGATATTGCTGTCCGTAGATTTCGGCCGCCGCCCGCCCCGACGACAAAGTCGCGGTAATTGAGAGCCCTCCCAGGAAGAGCAGTCCCATCACAAAGTAGCCATACATAAACCTCGGGCGTTCTGCCACCACATGCATGAAGACCATCGCAGCAAAAGCCAGGGCATAGATCTCATACCGATGGAACCATCCGAACCTGCCGATCAGTAATTGCAGTCCCACGACCGCAGCGACCCCGAAAAAGGAATACCTGCGCACGCGGTCGGCCTCCTTCCGTGCGAGGCAGAAAAATACAGCCAGCAAGATGACCATAGGCCAGCGCTCACTGGCCATTATGGCCTGGCTTACGGCCACCTTGAAGATCCTGATGAACGTCACTACCCGCGATACATGAGGGTCGGAGGCCCCGCCCTTCACCAGCACCGACGTCGGCAGCATGGGGAGCCCATGCGAGTGAAGAAAAAAGCCGAACCCGATCAGAGGAACAATCGCCAGCACGAGAATGGCAATCGCAGTCTTGCGCTGCTCCAGGCCAATCAGCAAGATGACGATGCCCACAGTAATCGCAAGGCTTTCGTACCGTACCATCGGGCCGATCACCGCGGCAGCAAGACACCACGCAGGAATCGGCCGTCCGCGCAGCGCCTCTATTATGGCAAAGGCGCAGCTTATAGCCAGCAGCACCTGCAGCACATGCTCCATGCCGACAAAGGTCAATCCGACCAGGTTGGCAACCATGATGAGCAAGCCGGCAGTAATGACCTGCTGCCATCGATCGTTATTGCTGCCTGGATTGCGGCTTGGCCACCGATCCATCATCGTTCCGATCAACCATGCGCCCAACGTGCCGAACAGCAGATTCCAGACCAGTGGCAAAAAGACGTGCCAGGATTTACTGGCGAAAGGGATGAGAAGCAGAGGCCAGATAGCACTCGATGAGGGAGAAGAAAACTCCCCGGCATTGATTCCGTAGTGACCGTGGGAGATTTGGTCGGCTAGTGCAAGATGGATGTAGGGGTCATCGAGCGTGTAGACAAAATGCCCGTGTGTCCTGTGCATGATAGCGAAAAAAACCACAACGCTCATCAGCAGGTATAAGCCAACACAGACAGGTGCCATGCGACTCGTAGCAGATGACAAGAGGTTCTCCTCAGGGCAATGCAAGTCGGTTTCAGAGTGCAGTCAGTATTGAACTGATATCGTTCTCTGTCCAGCGGCAGCAAGATGTCTTCATGAGAGTCTGTCAGGAAAGATGCCGTTTTTATCCGTCTAGATGCTTGAGGGCCGCAAGATCTGAACACCAACTGCCTGCATCCGGTGTTCAGACCATGCGATACTTAGATCTGACATGTACAAAAGAGTCCTCCTCAAGCTCTCTGGTGAAGCCCTGGCCGCAGGCCGCGGTTTCGGCATCGACGCCATCTTTATCCACAAAGTAGCCGAGGAGATAGCAGCCGTTCACGCTCTCGGCTGCGAGATTGGCATCGTCGTCGGCGGTGGCAACTTCTTTCGCGGAGTAGCCCAACAGGCCATCGACATGGATCGCGTCGCCGCAGACCACATGGGCATGCTCTCCACCGTCATCAACGCCATCGCCTTGCAGGATGCCATCGAGAAGCGCGGCCTCTTCTGCCGCGTCATGTCCGCCATCGAGATGCATCAGGTCACCGAGCCTTACATCCGCCGCCGCGCCATGCGCCATCTAGAGAAGGGCCGCATCGTCATCTTCGCGGCTGGCACCGGCAATCCTTTCTTTTCAACCGACACCGCAGCCAGCCTCCGCGCCATGGAGATCAAGGCAGACATCCTTCTCAAGGCCACCTCAGTCGACGGAATCTACACAGCCGACCCCAAGAAAGATCCCAACGCCACCCGCTTCGAGCAGATCACCTACAACGACATCATGCGCCTCGGTCTCGGCGTCATGGATACCACCGCCGTATCTCTCTGCAAAGACAACAACATGCCCATGATGGTCTTCAGCATGCGTGAGCAGGGCAACATCGTCCGTGTCGTAAGCGGCGAAAAGCTCGGCTCTCTCGTGACCGCCTGAAAAAACGAAGAAATCCTTCAAAAATAACGACTTTTCGTCAGCATTTTGGCATCCTTGTGCGTCTTATCTTATGGGTGCTTTTGCTGTCTGCATCGCGAGCCCAACGCATCCAATTATTAGCTCTGCCCTGAAGACAGAATGATCGCCACCCTTGAGCCCCGAACCACGCAGGAACTGGAAACGCCCCGCGTAAATGCCGCTAAGCCAGTCCGCAAGCCGTCTCTCCCGGCCCTTACTGGCATTCGCACATTGCTCGCGTTCAACATTGTTCTCTTTCACTTCACTCCGCCTCATCTAGGACTGCTGCGCCCCTTCGTTCAGAACGGCTTCGTCTTCGTCAACGTCTTCTTCCTGATCTCAGGCTTCATCCTCACCTACAACTACTTCGACCGCGGCCCCTCTCTCAATAAACGCGAGTTCTGGCTGGCCCGCTTCTCCCGCCTCTATCCGGTCTATCTGCTGGTCCTTATCATCTCTCTGAAGATGGTCCAGCTCGAGTGGCACGCACGCCCTGCCGGTCAATTCTGGACTGGCATGATTCTCACGCCATTGCTCCTGCAAGGCCTCAGCCCCACGCTGGCCACCTTCTGGAACACCGTCGCCTGGACCCTCTCCTGCGAGGTCGTCTTCTACGCTGCGTTTCCCTGGCTGATCCGTCTACCCTGGTCCCGCAAGCCCTCCCGTCTCATCTTTCTGATCCTTCTCTTCTGGATCGGCAACATGCTTCCGTCCCAACTCTATCTCCACTTCAACCCCGACAACCTCACCGGACCGGTCACGCGTTACACCTCCACCACGTGGATCCGCTTCCTCAAATACACCCCTCTGCCCTACGCCTGCACGTTTCTGGCGGGCATAGCGTTAGCGCGTCTGCAGCTTGTGTTTTCAATCACACAGCGCCAGCGGTTTGCGATTGCGGCAGCCTCCCTTGCCGCCCTCGGAGTCTTCTTCTACCGAGTTTCTCCGCACGTTCCATATCTCGTCATGCACGGCGGCCTCTTGCTCCCTCTGTTCGCTGCCATGATCTTCGGCCTTAGCGGACCGCATCCCATCTCATCCATCTTTGCCTGGAAGCCGATTCTGATGATCGGTGAGAGCAGTTACTGCCTCTACCTGCTTCACTTCAACGTCTATATCCTGCTTCATCTCTACCGCATTCCAGAGCGCCTGCACATAGCAGCCTTCGACCCCTGGATCTCCTACGCGATCCTCATCCTGCTCGCGCTGCTCGTCTATCGCTTCGTAGAAAACCCTTCGCGCAAGGTCATCCTGCAACGTTTCTCCCGCCGCCATAGAGCAGCAGTCCCAAAATCAATTCGCAAAGAAGCCGCCTAAAACCGCTTTTGTTCGTTTCCCATGCGGCATTCATCACGTTTTTGCTTCGGAGGTAGGCCTGGGCTTTAGCCTAGGCATTAAGCAGCAAGAAAAAACGGGGTTTTAGCCCCCGAGGTTTGCTTTTTTTCCGTTACTCCGCGTGACCCCAATCTCCACCCCCACCCGCATCATCTCCCCTTCCTCCAGCACTGTCACCTTCTCCTCAATCCCCAGCCGCTTCGCCTCCGCCATTAACCTCTCCACCGGCTCATGCATCGGCTCCCGGCCCAGCTTGAACGTCCCAAAATGCATCGGGACCATCCGGGCCGCGCCCAACTCCACAAACCCCCGCACTGCCTCCTCAGGACTCGTATGCACCGCTCTGTAGCTATCAGGAAAATATGCGCCAATCGGCAGCAACGCCACCTTCGGCTTTAGCCTCCTTCCAATCTCCGCGAACCCCGAGAAGTAAGCCGTATCTCCTGAGTGGTACAGCGAGAACCCGTTATCCTCGACCACATATCCCCCATACCCCCGGTGCCTGTCATTGAACAGTCGAGCCCCCCAATGTCGGCACGGAGTCATGGTCACCCCCAGCCCCCTGACCTCCAACCGTTCCCACCACTCTGTCTCATGCACCTTGGCAAACCCCAGTCTCACCACCAGGTCCTCCACCCCCTGCGGCACCACCACTTCAGGAGCCTTGCCCGTTAGCCGTTTCGTCGCCCGCACCACCCGCCGCAGCGAAGATACATCCAGATGGTCCATATGCGCATGAGTCAGCAGAACCACATCAATAGCTGGCAGCTCCTTCACCCGCAGCCCCGCATGTCTCTGCCGCCTCAGCAGAATCAGCCTCTTCGAAAAAACCGGATCGATCAGAACATTTCTTCCGCTCACCTGCACCAGGAACGACGAGTGCCCAATAAAAGTGACTCCCAGCTCTCCCGGTTCCACAATCTCCGGCGGTCGTGGAGAGCCGGCAATCGGCACCGCATGGCTCTCTCGCGCCAGCCGCCAAAGCTGCCCCATCTTCGTCACCAGAAACGGTTGCTCACGCCACCATCGAAACATTCTCACACCAATAAAAGGAGAGCATTTTCTCCAGTAGATCTATAGATTAGACGCACCCCGCAAATCTATCTGTCTGTGGCTACCATCTCACAAGCTCCCCGCATCTCTATCAGCAGCGACGTAAGTGGCCGCCTGTCGAGGGTACCCCTATCACCCGCGTCGATCACACACTCGGCCCTCCCCCTGACTTCGTGCAGCAGCGCATCTGGAACTATGTCTCACGCTCACCGTTGCGCTCACTTTGGAACCTTCAGGGCATCCCTCTAGCCGTCGTCGCCAAACGCACCTGGAGGTCTTTCCTCGCCGATAACCTCCTCGGTCGCGCCGCCGAACTCGGCTTCTATTTCCTCTTCGCCCTCTTTCCCACTTTATTCAGCGCCAGCTCGCTCCTCGGCCTCGCTGCCCGCTCCGCTTCGACCATCTACGTCGACCTACTCCGCTACCTGGCCCTCGTCATCCCCACCTCCGCGCTCGGCACTGTCCTCGCGACCTTCAACGAAACCACAGCCGCCTCCTCTTCCGGCAAACTCACCTTCGGCCTTATCGCCTCCATCTGGTCGGCCTCTGTCGGCATCTCCGCAATTCAAGAGGCCCTCAACACCGTCTACAAGGTCAAGGAAACCCGCTCCTACTTCATGGCGCGCCTCTCCGCCATCGGCGTCACCGTCATCCTCTCCGGCATCGTCACCCTTACCCTCGCCTGCATGCTGGGTGGAGACTTCTTCGCACACCTGGCCCGCCACTCCATCGAAAATCACTTCTTCGCCACGCTTGTCGCCATCATCTCCCGCCTCATCGGCTGGCTATTCGCAACCGGTCTCCTCGCTCTCTCTTTCGCCGTCATCTATTATTGGGCGCCCAACGTAAAGCAACGTTGCTGGCGATGGCTCACGCCCGGCGGGGCCATCGGCATCCTGTTCTGGCTCCTCGCCTCACTCCTCCTACGCCTGTACATTCACTTCTTCAATTTCTACTCCCTCACCTACGGTTCGCTGGGAGCTGTCATCATCCTTCTCATGTGGTTCTACATCACCGGCCTCATGCTTCTCCTCGGAGCCGAAATCAACAGCGAGATCGAAGCCGCAGCCGCCGAAAAACGCCTCGCATCCATCCCTCCCACAACTCCACCGCCCAACACTCCGCCGTCATCATGAACCCCTCCACCACCCTCGCCGTCGTCATCCTGAACGCAGTGAAGGCATCCCACCCAAATAAATCCCAAAACCCTGCAAAATCCACAGCCCTTAAAAAGCGTCATCCACAAACCGCCTTTTACCATCCAATCAACCACAAACTAACCACAAAAACACCACGCCCAAACGCCAAATTTCCCCAAAACCCCCAGTAAAAACAACAATCCTCCCCTCAAGATAAAATCGCACAACAACATGAATCTCTACGCCGCCGTCCTGGCCATCATCGTCCTTACGTTGCTCACCGTCTCTCTGGCCCGCCTCGGCAAAGTCAAGACCAAGGCCGACTACCTCGTCGCCGGCCGCTCCCTCCCCGCCTTCGTCCTCGTCTTCACGCTCCTCTCGAGCTGGATCGGCTCAGGCTCCCTCCTCGCCGGCGCCGAAAACGCCTACAAGCACGGTTTCGTCGCCCTCTGGCAGGCCGGCGGAGGATGGGCCGGCCTCTTGCTCATTTACTTCGTCGCTCCCCGCGCCCGCAAGTTCGCCCAGTTCACCATCCCCGACCTCCTCGAAGCCCGCTACAATCAAGCCGCCCGTGTCCTCGGCGTCATCGCCATCCTCCTCGCCTACACCGCCATCACCAGTTACCAGTTCATCGGCGGCGGCGACATCCTCCACCTCATCTTCCCCGACGTCATCTCCCCCGTCCTGGGCCAATACATCCTCGCCGCCTTCGTCATCGTCTTCACTGCCATCGCCGGTATGTCCTCAGTCGCCTACATGGACCTCTTCATCGGCCTGCTCGCCACAGTCACCATGTGCCTCGCCCTCCCTGCCCTCGTCCACAAGGCCGGAGGATGGTCCGCCGTCCATGCCGCTCTCCCCGCCTCTCACTTCCAGCTCTTCGGCGACCTCTCCCCCATCCGGTGCCTCGAGCTCTTCCTTCCCACCTGCCTCCTCCTCCTCGGCAACCAGTCCATGTACCAGAAGTTCTTCTCCGCCAAATCCGAAAAAGACGCCACCCGCGCCGTAATCGGCTGGATCATCGGCACCGTCATTCTCGAGACAGTCATCGTCGCCATCGCCGTCACCGGCTCCGTCCTCTTTCCCGCCGGCGAAGTCAGCAAAGCCCCCCGCGAGATCCTCGCCTACTCCGGCCTCCACGCCTTCACCGACTCATCAGCTCCCCTCCGCCTCCTCGGAGCCCTCCTCATGGGAGCCATCTTCGCCAAGGTCATCTCCACCGCCAACAACTGGCTCTTCTCCCCCGCCACCAACCTCGTCAACGACATCTACGTCCGGTACGTCTCCCCCGACGCCTCCAACAAAAAGATCCTCATCGTCAGCCGCCTCATGGTCGTCCTCCTCGGCCTTTGGGCGCTCTTCCAATCCCTCGGCACCGAATCCGTCCTCGAGAAAGCCCTCTACGCCTACACCATTTACGCGGCCGCACTTACCCCGGTTATTCTCGCGGCTTTCTTCTGGCGCCGAGCCACCGCCGCCGCCGCCGTCTCCAGCATCGCCGTCGGCACAGTCGTCACAGTCTTGTGGAAGAAAGCCGCACCCTACCTCCCCGCTGCAATCGGCCATCGCGACGCTATCATCCCCGCCCTCATTTCCGCGCTCCTCTGCCTTTTCCTGGTCAGCCTAGTCACCACTCCACCATCGGCAAAGCAGTTGGAGCCGTTTACCGAAGCCTGATACTATTGCAGCCCTACCCAACGTCCCGCACAATCATCGCAATTACAATCATTAGCAATCCTTTAACCTGCCGTTTGCATACTTGAAGTCTTTCCGGAGCCTTGATTATCGTTATCACCCAAGCACGACGAAGCTGCGGGGCCGCGCAATGAACTATCAGCTGTTGCCTGACATGGTCGCCCTGGCCACGCTTCTCACCATCCTTTACTTTCTGCGTCGGCGCCATCCGCAGGAAGGCGTCGGCCTATGGATCATCGGCCTTCTCCTCATCTTTGTTGAAGCAGTTGCCCATGCCTTTTACGTTCCCCAAGGGCCCTGGCATCACCCCTCACACGTCGTCGCTCTCGATGCCTACCTGGCTGCTGGAGTGATTTTCCTCTGGGCAGCCGCGCGTCCGCTCTACCCGCGTATCTCAACGCTTTCCTACATCGTCGTCAATGCATTGCCCCTCGCCGTCGTTCTCACCCTGTACGGCTTCGATATCCGCGAGCCCGCGCCCTTCCACTTCGCCATCGCTATCGGCCTCATCCTTGGAGTCGTCAGTCCCTTTGTCCTCGTCCGCACGTGGAACCTCGGCAAAGGCTGGCGTCTGGTTCTCGGCCAGATCCTTACGTGGGTGCCCATGTGGTTCGCCGTCTCCTTTTCTCTCTACCGCGACACCGCCTACTACGGACTCTTCTTTCTCTACCTCTCCGTCGCCATCGTCTTCCAGCTTAGTCTCCCTCGCAAAAGCATCGGCAAGTACGCCATCGTCGCCGGATTCGTCATCTGGTCTCTTGTCTTTCTCTTCCACTCCTGGGTCTCCAACCATCCTGAATACAACGACATCGCCTCCCAGATCTGGGACATGGAGAAGTTCCTCGTCATCATCGGCATGCTCCTCGTCATGCTCGAGCGCCGCGTCGCCAGCAACGACTGGTACGCCTTCCACGATCACCTCACCGGCCTCCCCAACCGCCGCCTCTTCGAAGATCGCTTGGCCACGGCACTACTCCACTCTCAGCGAAACCACACCCGCACCGCGCTACTCATGATCGACCTCGATGGCTTCAAGCAGATCAACGATTCCCTCGGTCACGAAATCGGCGACGAGCTTCTACAGCACATCTCCCGCAGCCTTCGCAACGCCATCCGCTCTCCCGACACTCTCGCCCGCCTCGGCGGCGACGAGTTCATCATTATCGCCAACGATCTCCCCAGCGATCTGCCGCCAAACCTCATCACCGTTCGCAGCCTCGAGCGCATCACCCAGGCCCTCCAAAAACCCTTCCACGTTGCCGGGCATACTCTCTCTGTCACCGGCAGCGTCGGCATAGCCATCTATCCCGACGACACCACCGACGAGGTTCTTCTCCGTCGCCTGGCCGATGAACGGATGTACCAGCAAAAGCGTCCACCGAACCTGACCCCTCAGGAAGCCTATATCTCCTGAACCCGTGCTCTATCAACGAATCCACCTGGCAGAAGGCAATTTTCCTCCCCCAAATCGTCTCCAGCTATGCAAAAATCAGATTTTCACACTCACCTTTTCCAATCTGCTGCATCCTACCCCAGTACATAAATTCATCAGGAGACTTTGTATGGTTACCGCCGCGACTCAGAACTTTGACATCAACACTTTATTGCTTCCCCTGGGCCCGGCCCCGGTACCTCTCTTCGGCGACCTCTCCGTCACCGATAGTCCCAACTACGACCTAGCCGAATCCCTCCGCGCCGCCTATGACGACGATGACGAAGAAGTAGACGAAGACGTAGATGATGACGAGGATGATGAAGACGACGACTTCGACGAAGACGATGACTTTGAAGACGACGACGAAGAAGATGACGAAGAGGATGAGGACGACGAAGAAGAGCCGACCTATCAGGTCTACGACGATGATGACGACGATGAGGATGAAGACGAGTAGCGCATCGGTCGAAACGACGTCCCAATCCATCCAGTAATTCACACTGCCTGTCGCCTACCTTTGCGACAGGCAGTGTTCTTTAATCCACCAGAATCTTCGCAATCACTTAATAGCCTGCATCCGTAACCACATTCTCCAGCGGCTCCCCCGAGATAAACCGCCGCACCTGTGCGGCACCAAACCGAAAAGCGCGATGGATAAACTCCGGGGTCGATCCTCCAACGTGCGGCGTAATCATGCAGTTAGGTGCCGTCCACAGCGGATGTCCTTCAGGCAGCGGTTCGGGATCGGTGACATCCAACGCCGCCTGAATCCGGTGCTCCTTCAGTGCTGCCACCAGCGCATCCGTCGCCACCACCGGTCCCCGTGCCGCATTCACCAGCAGAGCGCCCTGCTTCATCAGCCCCAGCTCAGTCGCACCAAACAACCCACGCGTCTCCGCCGTCAAAGGCAGAATCGCGACAATTACGTCCGCTTCAGGAAGCAGTTTGTGTAGATCACTCACCGCCGATACCATGGGCTCCCGCTTTGCGCTCCGTGCAACACGCAAAACCTTAACGTCAAAAGGCTTCAGGCGAGCCTCAATCGCTGCACCAATTGATCCATAGCCCACAATCAAAACCGTCTTATCGGCAAGGTCTTCGCCCAACACGCGGTACACACCAACCTGCGGCCCCGGTTCATTGCGAAACCCATCGGAAACAGACGCCTGCCCCCTCCACGACTGCCTGAGCTGCATATCGCGATATGTTGGAAACCGTTTCAACGATGAGAGAATCGCCGTCAAAACCCACTCTGATGTAGAAATATCGTGGATACCCCGCCCATCGCACAGCACTATATTCCTGGGTATCCACGGCGTAATCCAGTCGACGCCCGCCATCATCGTTTGAACGACTTTTACTCCTCGCAGATGCCCAAACGCCTCCACCACATCCCGTCGATGAAACGGCAGTATCCAGAAGTCGACATCCACTGTCCCCGAAGGCACTCGGGGAACCCGCACAACCTCTGCTTCAGGCGGAAAATCACGAAGCAGCTCATCGGAAAGCGTTTCGTCCACACCAACTCGCACCATCCTCTGAGTGTGCCCGAACTACCCAGAGAAGGGAATCACTCTCTCCCGAAATTTCGCAGCAGCCCGCCGGCAAAACAATCTTGTAATCCCCGTCTGGCGATTCCTTAAGAGTCGTAGCCAGGGCCGCGAGGCGACCCGCCCTCTCTCCATAGCTTTTCCCAATTCCAGATTCCGACCGCTACCTTCTTAGGCAACGGAAATCCAAGCTCATGCGCGAGCATACAAACCTGTCCGCGATGGTGCGCATCGTGAGAAAGCATGTAGCACAGCATCTCCACGCCAACCGGCCACGCGGGAGCCCAACCATCTCTGTGAAATTTCTCGATCCGCCCCCCGTTACCACCAAGCGCTTCCGCAAGCATCTCCTCACAGCGGGCAGCGCTCTCTGCCAATCCTGCACGCGCCTGCTGCGGTGTGCAGTGCGTGCGGTTGAGTTGTGGCGGAACTTTCAGATGCGGAGCCGTAAGCCTGACCCACTTGCAGCGAACATTGTGCATGTGCGTGAAGATCGCCGCAATGGTGCGGGCCTTGCCAGGCGGCTTGGCCCTCCAGACGCTGGGGTCAAGGTGTTCGATAAGAAGCTGGTTCATTCGATCATTGGCGGCAAAGATCTGGACGGCCGACCGACCGAGTTGGGTGTGAACCTTGTGCTGACGCGTGGCCACGACTCCTACTCCTTGGGCTATGGTACTTCCAGGCCGTCGGCCATTTTCCAGCATTTTCAGGTGGAATAAGACGGTGGTGAGCGGTTCAGCTAAATACCTAAAAATCAATTATTTACAAAATAAAATCGCAATATCCTCAGTAAAATCGCTTGTCAAGTCCGTAACCGAGGTAACTTATTGAAAATAAGGTATATATCGATTGCGCAAAAGTTATTTCCAATTCTCTATAATGGATATAGAAGCAAAAAAAGCTCCGCAGAAATGCGGAGCTTTTATTTTTGCAGCTAACTCCTTTAGAAAGACTAATTTGACCGTAACCCCTGTAGAATGACGATTTTGCAAACTCAAATCCAGCTAAATATATGAATATAAAAGACTTGTAAAGATGTAGTGGGGGGGGGTACTTTAAGGCAAAAGAGTGCTGAAAAATCGGAAGGGAACTATAGGGAATGAGGACTTGCCAAAAGGCCAGTCTTTTCTGCGCCAGCCTACAACTTCTTTTAGCTTGCTTCATCGAAGGGGTGGTAGGTTTATCGGAATACAAATTCAGTTTTCCGAGAAGAGGTGTGAATGTCGATCCTTGTCTGCGCATTCCTTATTGGCATCATCGCAGGTCTTCGTGCCTTGACGGCCCCAACTCTTATCAGTTGGGCCGCAGGACTTGGTTGGATCCACCTTGAAGGAACGCCGTTTCACTTTCTCAGCCTTCCCATCACGCGCTACATCTTAACCGCGGCAGCGCTCGGAGAGATAGTCAACGATAAACTGCCCAACACGCCCAGTAGAAAAATTCCGCCGCAGTTCATCACCCGAATCGTGATGGGTGGGTTCTCTGGAGCTGCCCTGGGAGCTTCGCACGAGTCCCTCGTCCTCGGCCTCCTTGCCGGTGCCGTCGGTGCAGTCGTGGGTACACTCGGCGGAGCGGAGTTTCGCTCGCGTCTCGTCAAAGCCATCGGAGGCAACGATCTTCCCATCGCTCTACTCGAAGATGTTATCGCCGTTGTTGGCGCGTACCTCATCGTCTCGCACACCTAAGATGCCTACACATTTCGACGCCATCATCATCGGGGCCGGCCAGGCCGGTCCCTCGCTCGCAGGACGCCTCACGCAGGCAGGCCGCAAGGTCGCCATCATCGAACGCAAGTTGTTCGGTGGCACTTGCATCAACACCGGTTGCACCCCAACCAAAGCCATGGTGGCCAGCGCTTACGTGGCTCACAAAGCAAGAACCGCAAAAACCTACGGCGTAAACGTCGAAGGCGCTGTCTCCGTCGACATGAAGGCAGTAAAGGCGCGTAAAGACGAGATCCTGCTCAAATCGCGTAACAGCGTCGAAGGCTGGTTGCGCAATATGGAGAACTGCACCGTCTACGACGGCCACGCTCGCTTCGAGTCCGCTAATACTGTGCTCGTAGGCGACGAGCTTCTCTCCGCCGACCAGTTCTTCATCAACACTGGAGGACGCGCCGCGATGCCCGACATGCCCGGCATCGACAAGGTGCCCTTCCTCACTAACGTTAACCTTCTTGAGCTCGAAACGTTGCCTCGACACTTGGTTATCGTGGGTGGCAGCTATATCGGCCTCGAATTCGGCCAGATCTTTCGCCGCTTCGGCAGCGAAGTCACCATCGTAGAAAAGGCCTCTCGCCTCATCCACCGTGAAGACGAAGACGTCTCCGCAAACATCAAGGAGATCTTTGAGAAAGAGGGAATCAAAATCCGCTTGAATGCCGAATGCATTAACCTGGCGATGCACGGTGAAGACATCGCAGTCGGCGTCAACTGCGACGAGGATGGATCGGCCAGCATCGGTTCCCATGTACTGCTAGCAGTCGGCAGAGTCCCGAACACCGACGACCTCGGCCTCGACAAAGCTGGAGTCGAGCGCGATAAACACGGATTCATCCTGGTAGATGACCAGCTACGAACCAACGTTCCCGGCATATGGGCGATCGGAGACTGCAACGGAAAGGACGCATTCACCCACACGTCTTACAACGACTTTGAGATCGTCGCAGCAAACCTTCTCGACAACGATCCTCGCAGAGTGAGCGACAGAATTCCTGTCTACGGCCTCTTCATCGATCCTCCACTCGGACGAATAGGCATGACTGAAGCAGCCGTGCGCGAGTCCGGCAAAAGAGCGCTGATCGGAACACGACCCATGACGAAGGTTGGTCGCGCTGTCGAAAAAGGCGAGTCCGACGGCTTCATGAAAGTACTCGTCGACGCCGAAACCAGACAGATTCTTGGAGCATCGATCCTTGGAACCGGAGGAGACGAAGCTGTTCATTGTCTTCTCGACGTGATGTACGCACACGCACCCTATACAACGATTCAGCGCGCCGTCCACATTCATCCAACCGTATCCGAACTGATTCCAACGGTACTCGGAGACTTGAAGTCGATGATCTGATCGAAGCAAGACTTCATGCCACATTGAAATAGAACTGCTGTACAGTTGAGGAACTGTGAACCAGATCGATCTGAATCATCGTCACGCCGTCATTACAGGAGGAGCCCAGGGCATCGGCTTCTCCATAGCTGCTCGCTTGTTGGCTTCCGGAGCGTCGGTATCTCTCTGGGATAGAGATACGAACGAACTCAAAATCGCGATAGAGCAAATGCACGACAAAGGCGATGTATCTGCAGAGGCGGTTGATGTCTCCAATGCGGAGAATGTCGCAGCGGCGACCGCAGTCACTTTGAGCAAGTACGGCAAGATCGACATTCTTGTCGCTAGCGCAGGCATTGCAGGTCCAAATCATAAAACTTGGGACTATCCCATCGGCGCATGGAAACAGGTGATCGACATCGACCTCACCGGTGTCTTCCTCTGTTGCCGCGCGATTGTTCCTTTCATGCTCCGCCAGAATTACGGCAGAATCGTCAACATCGCATCAATCGCGGGCAAAGAGGGCAACGCAAACGCCTCCGCTTACAGCGCCGCCAAGGCCGGAGTCATTGCGCTCACTAAGTCGCTTGGTAAGGAAACAGCAGCAAATAATATCGCCGTAAACTGCATCACTCCAGCAGCTGCGAAGACACGCATCTTCGATCAGATTACCCAGGAACACATTGATTTCATGTTGTCGAAGATTCCGCGCGGAAGATTCCTCAAAGTCGATGAAGTCAGCTCGATGGTGGCATGGCTCGTCTCTGAAGAAAACTCCTTCACGACTGCGGCTGTGTTTGATTTGAGCGGCGGCCGCGCAACGTACTAGATTCCTTCAATAAATGTCTTTCAGTGAGCGCCACATTGAAGATTACTGAGATCAAAACATTTGTCGTTCCGCCGCGGTGGCTCTTTCTGAAGATCGAAACCGATGAAGGTATTAGCGGGTGGGGCGAAGCGGTTCTTGAAGGGCGCGCACATACCGTTGCCGCGGCTGTTTCCGAACTCGCCCAATATCTGATCGGCCTCGACCCATCTCCGATTGAGGATCACTGGACAACGCTCTATCGCGGTGGGTTTTACCGCGGCGGCGGCATCCATATGAGCGCCCTGGCTGGCATCGATCAGGCTTTATGGGATATCAAGGGCAAGAGTCTGGGCGTTTCCATCTGCAAGCTATTGGGCGGCCCGGTACGCAATCGGATTCAGGTTTATTCATGGATTGGAGGTGACCGACCATCCCACGTTGGTGAAAATGCGAAAGATGCAATGGAACGAGGCTTCCATGCGATCAAGATGAACGCATGTGAAGAGATGAACTATATCGACTCCAACGCAAAGATCGATGCGGCCGTCGCCAATGTCGCAGCGATACGCGAAGTAGCAGGGAACGATCTGGGGATTGGCATCGATTTCCTCGGGCGTGTGCATCGTCCCATGGTCAAATCTCTGATCCGCGAATTGGAGCCGCTTCGACCGATGTTTATCGAGGAGCCGGTTCTTAGCGAACATGCCGAGGCTCTAGCAGACATCGTCAGTAATACCAGTATTCCCATTGCTCTTGGCGAGCGGCTCTTTTCGCGCTGGGATTTCAAAAAGATTCTGCGCGATGGCCATGTCGACATCATTCAGCCTGATCCGTCGCACTCTGGAGGTATCACGGAGACGAAGAAGATTGCGGCGATGGCGGAATGCCATGATGTCGCGTTAGCGTTGCATTGTCCCCTGGGGCCGATCGCCCTTGCAGCGTGCCTTCAACTCGACGGAGTCTGTCAGAATGCTGCAATTCAAGAACAATCGCTCGGTATTCATTACAACAAAACAAATGATCTTCTGGATTATCTTGTGGATCCGCAAGTCTTTGACTACGTGGACGGCTATGTAACCATTCCCAATGGTCCTGGTTTAGGCATAGAGATTAACGAGGAATATGTCCGCGATCGTGCGCGCATTGGCCACCAATGGCGTAATCCGATCTGGCGTCATGCTGACGGGAGTTTCGCCGAGTGGTAGTACAGTCAACAGCAAGCAATCGACGATTCCTAGTCGTTATCATGCTGTTTGTCATCGTGGTGATCAATTTTCTTGATCGCACGAACCTATCTATTGTGGGGCCCGCAGTAACTGGCGCCCTACACCTCAATACGCTGCAGATGGGTTTTGTATTTTCCGGGTTCGGCTGGACGTATGCACTGTTGCAGATTCCAGCGAGCCGCTTTGTCGACCGAGTGCATCCGCGTCTACTCTATTTCATTGTTCTGGGATTGTGGTCTTTGGTAACCGTTGCACTTGGTTTCGCCAACACCTTTACAGCATTGCTTACTTTGAGACTTGCGGTGGGCACCTTTGAAGCTCCATCTTATTCTATTAATAATCGTATCGCTGCCACCTGGTTTGGGGAGAACGAGCGCGCTGGCGCGATCGGCTTTTATACTTCAGGCCAGTTCGTTGGTCTGGCCTTTTTAACACCGCTGCTCTCATGGGTAGAAGTTTCGTTTGGGTGGAGAGCAGTATTCATCGTTACTGGACTTATCGGTTTGATCTGGGCTGTAGTCTGGATCTACTGGTATCGCGATCCAAAAGAGTTTCCCGGCGTGAACGAGGCTGAGATTGATTGGATTGCTCAACACGGGGGAATTCCTGATCTAAGTCAGCGGATTGCCAAAAACAAAAAGCTTATATGGCCGGACCTTAAAACAGTTCTAAGTCATCGAAAACTATGGGGAATTTACATAGGTCAGTTTGGGCTAGTCTCCACACAATGGTTTTTTTTGACTTGGTTCCCGACCTATTTGGTTAGCTATCGACATCTGGATTTTATGAAATCCGGCGTGCTGGCATCTATACCATTTTTTGGCGCGTTTATTGGTGTCCTGACGGGCGGGTTTTTATCAGATTGGCTGTTGCGCCAAGGCGTAGATCTTACGCTTGCGCGCAAAGTTCCCATCATTACTGGACTTCTGCTTTCTACCGCAATTGTGGGCGCCAACTACGTTCTTAGCCCAATCTCAGTGACGGCCTTTTTTACTTGTGCTTTCTTTGGCAGCGGCTTTGCTTCAATTACCTGGTCTCTCGTTTCGACTATCGCTCCGGAACACCTTATCGGTCTTACTGGTGGAGTCTTCAACTTCGTAGGCAATTTGGGTGCAATCGTAGTTCCGGTCGCGATCGGATTATTAATCCACGGCCAGGACTTCACGCGTCCGCTTATCTTTGTCTCCGCCACAGCCTTGATCGGGGCACTTTCCTACTTAGGGTTGGTCGGAACAATTGAACGAATTGCAGTCTAGTCAGATCGCGCAATCAGAAATGACGGTCGATATGAGTATCTTGCCCGTCGTTATCTGTTGAACGGCTATTTCGGTAAAGGGGTGTGTACTGGTGGATAAGCTGTAGAGGATGAAATTTGGTTGGCGTGCCAGCAACTTCCGCGATGAGGGCTATTTCTCGGCGTGTCTCCTTGTCGAACGCACCTTTTTGCCCGACCTAGCATCGTAACCTATTGATTTTCAATTGGATGATTTGGTGGACCTGATCGGGATCGAACCGATGACCTCTTCCATGCCATGGAAGCGCGCTCCCAGCTGCGCCACAGGCCCACTCTGAGGAAGGACTCTCTCTATTTTGGCTGAGCGGACGATATTCGTCAAATCGCCCATGGGAACTAAATAGGTATGTTCCGGTGTCTAAAGGATATAGAGTGAGCGAGCACTCTGCCGCCGGCGGCGTAGTTTCTCCTACTTCGATACTTGTTGTGGGAGTATTTGCCACTTGTTTCTTAAAAGCCGTAATCTAGAGGACACCCCGATATGCAGGCGGGCATCGCAGTGGGAAATCTGGCAAGCGCAATTGGCATTACGACGGAAGATGCAGCTCTTGTAGCCGATCTAAAAGTCGGTTCCGAGGACGCGTTTGCCATCCTAATCGCGCAGTATCATCAACCACTCTACTCGCTGATCGCTCGCAGCCTCAATGACCCCGTCGATGCAGCTGATATCACTCAAGAAGTCTTCATCAAGGTTTTCCGGAGCATTCGCGGTTTCAACGGTGAATCCAGCCTGCGCACGTGGCTTTATCGCATCGCGCTTCACGAGGCATCCAATCAACGCCGCTGGTGGTCGCGCCATAAAAAGCAGGAGATCACCATCGATTCACCCTGTGAGTCAGAAGAAGACGGTAGCACATTCAGCATCGCTTCCACTCTGGCTGACTCTGGTGATTCGCCTTATGACTACGCTGCTCAGGCTGAGGTACGGGAACGAGTCGAAATGGCTCTTCGTCAACTACCGGAGGCATTTCGGAACGTTGTCATTCTTCGTGAGATAGAGGGATTTGCCTACGAGGAGATCGCCGAGATATTGAACATCAACCTCGGTACGGTAAAGTCGCGCCTAACCCGCGGCCGTTCCGCGCTTCGTGCCTTACTGCTTGCTGCAAGGACCGAAGAGGTAAATGGTTCTGCGTCCTCGTCCGTTATGCGGACATCAAAGGGAGCGGTGACACAATGATCTCGAGAGACTGCATTAGGATTCGGGCTTGCTTCTCTGACTATCTGGATGGGGCTGTCAGTGGACAACAGATGCAGGAGATTGCCAGTCATTTGGGAGCTTGTGACGGCTGCGAACGCGACTTTCAGGATCTTCGGGCAATGCAGCAGTCACTGGCTCGATTGAAGCCGGCAAAGGCTCCCGCTGATCTTGGCATGAAACTTCGTCTTGCTATCTCGCACGAGCAGGCAGCGCGGAGATCAAGTTGGATCGATAAGGTTAGCATTAAATGGGAAAACGCTGTGCGTCCGATGTTGTTACAGGTCTCGGCAGGCTTCGCCGGATCGGTGGTTTTGGTCGGCAGCATTATGCTCCTGCTAGGAATGGTCGCTGCACCGGAACCTGTAATGGCAAATGATGAGCCTTTGGGAGCAATGACATCTCCCCACTATCTGTACTCTGCTACTAGTCCGCAGGCGATCGTAACTGGCCGGGATTCTGCAATTGTCGTTGAGGCCTATGTCAATGCGAATGGGCGAGTCTACGACTACAACATCGTATCGGGTCCCGAGGATCCCGCGGTTCAAACCCAAATCGTCAACCAGTTGTTACTTAGCGTCTTCGAGCCTGCGCGGGTCTTTGGAAGTCCGGTGCGGAGCCGTGTCGTTATAACCTTCTCGGGAATTTCAGTACGCGGCTAGCTATTGCAAAGTTGCAACTGGCTCGCGGCTCCCTTAAACTTTATGGGAGCGTCGAATTCCTATCGTGTCCTTTCTGAACAGATCGTCAATCCTCGGGTACACAGTAACTTTTCCTCTGTGTCTTGCCGCTGCTCTTCTTCTGGCTTCTGCTGTCCCGGCTTCCGCTCAATCGGACTCTTCCAGCAGTAGCAGCACTTCTACGGTCACGAAAGACTCCAAGACAACGTCTCCTCCGGCTCCTCGGATCGCTCAGCCGGAAGCCGGTGGTTCTGCTATCACTCTTGAGACGAATGAACCGCTGTTCGACCTTGCCGTGACCCTTAATGTTTGTGGTTACGACTCTGATCTTGCCAATTCCAGTCCGGTACGCCTGAAGGTTAGGGAAGAGATAAACCAGGAGCTGACAGCATCTCCGGCTGCACGCGATAGCCGGGATGCTCTTTGCAGTTACGTCCGGCAGCATACACTGGCCGATAATGCGCTGAACCTGGCGCAATATATATCTCTTGCTTTGTATCTGACTCCGGAGTTGGCTCCAACGGTCGATGAGACGGAACTGCCACCAGACTCCACTCAGGTAGTCAATATCCTCCCTCTGCTTCGAGCCTTCAGCCAGGATGTACATCTCCATGCGATATGGATTAAGCATCGGCCTGAGTACGAAGAGCTTGTCAGCAAGATTCACGATCCGCTGACGAAGATGATCCTGGATACGAACATCTATCTCAGGCTTCCGGTCAGTAGCTATGACGGGCGACGCTTTCTAGTACTGTTGGAGCCGATGTTGTCTCCGGCGACGACCAACGCGCGTATCTACACGAACGATTACATCGTTGTCACATCGCCAGCGGCGGATCCTCCGGCGGCGGTTCGGATGGACCAGATTCGCCATACGTATCTGCACTATGAGGTGGAACCGTTGATCTATGCGCGCGCGGCTGCGATGGATCGTCTGCTGCCTCTGCTGAAGCCTGTGCAGGACGCTCCGTTGGAGTTCACCTACAAGTCCGATATTGTGGCTTTGCTGACCGAGTGTCTTATCAAGGCAATCGAGGCCAAGACAATGGATGTCGGCATTGCTAAGCCCAAACGTCCTGACGCGGTGAAGCAGCGTGCCGATATCGGGCAGTATGAGGCTGAGATGACAGCCTATGATCGTCAGGCTGAGGCGGTTCGTCGTAAGGCTGTGGATCTGGACATGCGTCAGGGTTGGGTTCTGGTGGACTACTTCTACGACAAGCTCGGGCAGATGGAGAAGGACTCCATCAGCCTGAAGGAAGACATCGGCGAGATGGTCTACGGAATGGATGTGGACCGAGAGCGTCACAGAGACGAACAGATTGTCTTCCTGCCGGAAGGGACTCATGACCTGGTGCGGCGTGCGCCTCGGCAGGTTGCCGGTTTGGACCTGGCGGAGATGAAACTGCTCAAGGGCGATCTGGATGGAGCGAGCGCGCTTGCCAGGACAGCGCTGGAAGATCCGAAGGGCGATCATGCGCAGGCTCATTATGTGATGGCGCGAGTCAATCTGATGCAGCGTGAACCTGATGCTGCGATTGAGGACTTCGAGCAGACGCTGCAGTTGTCCAAGGATCCTCGGACGCTCGCGTGGTCTCACATCTATCTCGGAAGGCTCTACGACGTTGCTCCTGATCGCGAGAAGGCAGTTGCCGAATATCAGGCTGCTTTGACTGTTCGTGACAGTCAACCGGACACGAAGGCTGCGGCAGAGAACGGGTTGAAACAGCCTTTCACGATGCCGAACAGTCCTGCGGCGAAGCCTGACGAAGAGCCACTTGATCCCAGCGGAAAGGCCGAGAAACAGGCTTATCATCCGCCCTCGAAATAACCGTTTGAGCGGGTATCGAGTCCGATAGAGTAGAGGACAAGATGACGACGCGTCGTAGAAAGTCCGGCGGATCGCAATCGGACAAGGCTCTTACGAGCCTGTTCGGTCATTGTTTTCAACGACCTGAGCTCTTAACCTGGGCTTTGACTCACCGTTCGCTGGCTTATGAGACTGATCCTGCGGCACTGCGGGACCCCGGTTCCGATAACGAGCAGTTGGAGTTCGTTGGAGATGCTGTGCTGGGCCTGGCGGTGGCGGAGTCGCTGTTTCGGCGATTTCCGGGCTCCCGCGAGGGGGAATTGACGCGGCTGCGGTCGTCGCTGGTCAGTCGGCGGCATCTTGGGCAGGTGGCTGCCCGGATCAACCTTGGCGCTTTGCTCCGGTTGGGGCGCGGGGAGGAACAGAGCGGCGGGCGGGAGAAGCCGGCGCTGCTGGCAAACGCGCTCGAGGCGGTGATTGCGGCGCTCTACCTTGACGGCGGACTGGATGCTGCGCGGACGTTCATCGAAGAGCATATTATCGAACCGACGCTTCCTGAACTGCACCTTGCGATGCAGGCGGGTGATACTTTTAGTGGCGCGATTGGCGACCACAAATCGGCGCTGCAGGAGTACTTGCAGTCGTCGGGTGCCGGGCAACCGCAGTACGTATTGACGGCGCAGAGCGGACCTGACCACCAGAAACGTTTCCGCGTCGAGGTTCGCGTGGAAGATGGCGAAGGCGGTTCGGTTGCGCTGGCCGAGTCGGAAGGATCGACTAAGAAGCAGGCTCAGCAGGAGGCGGCGCGAATTGCATTTGCACGGTTGCTCTCGGAGCAGCGGTCCGGCGATACGAAGGGAGTGGCGGAGGTAGCGAAGTGATCGATCCGGCGATCTCGTCCGATGTTTCTTCCGATCTCTCCGAGGTCCAAACCGAGAGTCTGCACGCTTCGCATGAGGCCTCGTATGCGAGGCCGATTTCATCACGCCGATCACCGCCTCCACAGACTGATTGGGCTGCGGTACTGCACTCGATCCAGTCGTTGATCTACATCATTGTTGTTGCTGTCTTCATCATCACCTTCTGCGTACAGCCTTTCCGGATTCCGTCGGGTTCGATGGAGCCTACGTTGCTGGTTGGCGATTTTTTGCTTGTTAACAAGCAGGCCACCGCATTGGGAGATACGGGTGGTTTGTTACCTGCAACGGCGATCCACCGGGGACAGATCGTTGTTTTTCACTACCCGATCGACCCGTCGATTCACCTGGTGAAGCGGGTGGTTGGTATACCAGGCGACCATCTGAAGATGCGCGAAGGGCGTGTCTTCATCAACGGAAGACCGTTGGTGGAACCGTATGCCGTGTATCGTCCGACCGGGCCGGACAACTACAGGGACAACTTCCCACGGCTGCAGAGCGCGGACCCCAATATCGATTCGCGGTGGTGGATCAGGATGCGGACCCTGATTGACGACGGGGAACTGATTATCCCTGAGGACAACTACTTCGTTCTGGGGGACAACCGGAATAACAGCGAGGACAGCCGTTATTGGGGGTTCGTTCCGCGTGCGGCGATTGTGGGACAACCGTTGCTTATTTATTTCTCCCTGCATCTGCCGGGGAGCGACGACCTGAGCGTGCTAACTCCTGAGGCTTTGGCGAGGCAACGGCGGGGCGGACTGAGCGGCTTCACGGACTTTGCCCGGTGGGAGAGGGTACTCCGAATCGTTCGGTGATGCCCCCCCGGGGGTATCTTCGCATAAGTTTCCCCGAATCAGTTAGTTACGTTTTTTGATCCCTCCAAAATCGTCATTCTAAATGGGTTACGGCTAAATTCGTCCAAACAAAAGGGTTACGGGCTAAATGAAAGAAGCCCCGTTTTGCGGGGCTTCTTTTTTGATCTCTATTTCAATTATAGCGAGTTGGGAAAAACTTCTTTGCAATCTGGATGTTGTTGATAATGATTGGGTTATCGGTGTTTGGGACTTGACATGCGATTTTTTGGGAGAAACTGCGGATTTTATTTTGTAAGTTATTTATTTTGCTGTAGTTATGCGTTCATTTTTTTGTGCCCATGCAGCAAGGGTGACGGGAATTAGTAGCAGCTTTATGAGCCAATCACCGGAATGGATTGCTGCCAACTTCCACGGCACATTCTGCCAGAGCATAGAACCTGTGAGGAGGACGACAGGAAACCCGATCCATAGCCAAAGTCCCAATCGCAGGGAATCCTTCCAGTTCGAAATATTGAGAAGCAAGACGAGACGAGCGATCACGTAGGCCAGAACGAAGGTGCGAAGAAGTTCGCAAAGTACCTTCGCTGCATGCGGACTGGGACTGGCGGCCACTCCACTCAGCTTTTGAAACTCCCGGCCGAATAACAGGGGACTGTACCACAGCGAGCTTGCGATGAACGCTACGAAGACGACCACACTCAAGGCGGGGAAGTTTACACGGTTCATGTTGTACCTCAGCGGTATTGAATCACAAGACGCATGTCTGATTGGTAGGGCTGGTTCGCTAGATATATTGCCGGCAAAGCAGATCCCTACGGGATGACGGCAAGAGGGACAAGGGCAACGACAAAAGCAGATCCCCTTCGGGGATGACAAGCAAGAAAAGCAAATGCAACGGCAACGACAGATTGCGGTTACGGCGTTGCTTTTAGTGTGATGACTTCGGCGATACCGAGCACGAAAGCGTAGGCGGCAAAGAGGAATGCGCCGTAGCGTCCTGCTGATGTGGCCTGGAGCTTTGGCATGAATGTGGGTAGATGAGAGAGTGCTATCGTTTCTCCGATCATGCCGGGTATGGCGAGCAGGAGGACTGCTGATGCCCAGGCGGTTGGAGGTATTTGACGCGCTTTGAGGATCGCGATACAGATCGCCGCCGTAAGGATGGGCGAGAGCGCAAAGCTGGTCCAATAGCGGAGGCTTGTGGTTTCGAAGATTGCGGGGGCGCGCCACGCGTAGTAGAGGGTGCCAACGAACCAGAGGATAAAGCCGGATAGTGACAAAAGAGCGATGTCTTGTACTTTCATGAGCACTTCTCCCGGGAGTAGGATGTACCGAGTGGTACAGGTGTATGTGTACCACATGGTACATGAGGGGGCAAGGTGGGGCGGGAAGATCAGGACAAAGTTGTCGAGCGGTGTCTTGGTGCGTTTGTTGGAGCGGGGACACTGGATTTGAGCCTGGATCAGTTGGCAGCGCAGGTTGGGGTGAGCAAGCGAATGTTGATCCATTACTTTGGCGGGCGGGAAGAGATTGAAGAGAGGGCGATGACTCTGCTGGAGAATAAGCTGCGGGCGCAGTTTGCACCGGAGACGTTTCCGCGTGGGGTTTCTCCAAAGAGGGTTGTGACGGCGCTTTGGGAGAGAACGACGGCTCCTGAGGCGAAGGGGGTGTTGTTGCTGGTGATGGATCTGTCGCGGCGTGCGTGGAGCGGATCGCCGCGGGCTCGGGCGTTTTATGAAGAACAGCAGCGGCTTTGGGTTGAGTTGTTGCTACGGTTTTTGCCGGATCGGGCGGTTGTGGAGGATGTGCTGCAGACGTTTCAGGGAGCCGTGCTGGCTTATCTGGTGACTGGGGATCGGGAGCGTGGGTTGCGAGCTTTGATGGGGGTTTTGGGAGGTAGAAGTTGAAGGGGTGTTGGTGCTTTGCATGTTAGGGGATAACAGCAAAGGCAAAAGCTGGCGGGTTGAATGGATTCATTCCCACCTTAGCGCGATAAAACCGCGCGAAGATGGGGCACCCGGTCTTTTGGGGCTGGTTGGGAGAACAACGGCTAAGGCAACGGCAAGGTCAAGAGTCTGCACCAGGGTGAGAGGGCGTGGATAATGGCGGGCTTTATCGTCAAGCAAAAGGAAGAGTTTGGTGGCGGTGGCGGGCGGGGTTTCCGATACACTGAGATATACGTTCTGGAGATGAGTTCTGATGGGTACGATGGAAGTTACACCAAACGAGACAGAGACCAAAGAGCCTGAGAAGCAGACTGAGACGCCGCTGGAGTCGCTGGCTTCGATCTGCAGTGTGCTGGCGATTGGTCTTTTTGTCATGACCTTCATCTTTCAGAACTTCGAGATTCCGTCGGCTTCGATGGTGAAGACACTGTTGATTGGCGATCACGTGCTGGTTGATCGCATTACGCTGGCTCCTCCTTCGAAGTGGGCTTTGTTCACCCGATATCGCGATGTTCGGCGCGGAGACGTGATTGTTTTTCTAAAGCCAGGCGAGCCGGACCTGTTTCTGGTGAAGCGAGCGATTGCGCTGCCGGGGGACCGGATCCATCTGCGGAATGGGATTGTGTATCTGAATGGGGTAGCACAGGATGAGCCGCAGGCGGGCAAGCCTGTCGATGACGGAAATCCGCAGCATGCTTTCAATGCTTTTCGCGACGACTTTCCCAATGTGCCTCCCGATGCTTATTCGGATGTGACGGCGAGCTGGCAGTATGAGCTGCCGAGCCACATTCAGGGAGAAGACCTGGTAGTGCCTCCGGGCAAGATCTTTGCCATGGGAGATAACCGGACCGAGAGCCTGGATGGGCGGTACTGGGGCTTTGTGCCATGCGAGAATATTGTGGGACGGCCGATGTTTGTGTACTGGTCGTTTGAGACCCCGGCGGACCAGATCAATAAGCAGAGCATCGGAGAGCGGATCGCGTTCATGGGGCACATCGTGCTGCATATGTTCACCGAGACACGGTGGTCGCGCACGCTTCACCTGATTCGGTAGAGAGGTCGATCCGCGCAGGACGCCGTTGGGCGCGGGAGAATTGTTCATGCAGGAAACCGATCCAACATACGCGCAGGCGGCTGATACCAATACACAGCCGGTGCGCAGCGGAAGGCTTCGCCACCTGATCTATGTCGGTGTGGCGCTGTTGGTGCTGGTTCTGCTGGTGGTGCTTCCGCCGCTGATCAATGTGAACCGGTTTCAACGAAGGATTGCGGCGAGTATTGGCGGGAGCCTGGGGCGTCCGGTGCATTTGGACCGGGTGACGTTCAATCTGCTTCCGTTGCCCGGATTTACGCTTGAGAACCTTGTGGTGGGGGAAGACCCGGCGTTCGGGATGGAGCCGATTATTCGGGCCAACTCGGTGCGGGCAACGCTGCGAATCAGCTCGCTGTGGCGCAAACGGGTGGAGTTTTCGACGATCAGCTTTACGGAGCCGAGCGTGAACCTGGTGCAGGCGGCCAATGGGAAGTGGAACCTTGAGAGCATTCTGCTGCAGGCTGCGCGGATTGAGGCTGCTCCGACGGTGCAGGCGAAGGCGGGGCCGGCACCGCGGTTTCCTTATATTGAGGCGACGGGTGCGCGGCTGAATCTGAAGCAGGGCCAGGAGAAGATGCCGCTCTCATTGGGAGAGGCGGAGTTTGCGCTGTGGCTGCCGAATCCGCAGGAGTGGCATGTAAGGGTGCAGGCGCGGCCGCTGAGGACGGATACGAGTGTGTCGGACGCGGGTGTGATGCGGCTGGAGGGAACGCTGGGGCGGGCGGCTTCGCTGGGTGCGGTGCCGCTGAATCTGCAGGGAGAGTGGCGGAACGCTCCGCTGGGCGATGCGAGCAAGGTGCTGTTGGGCAGGGATGCGGGGTTGCGTGGGGAAGGGACGCTGACGGCGACGGCTCGCGGGACGGTGGCCGAGAGTAAGGTACAGGCGCGGTTGCGGCTGGATGATACGCGGCGAGCGGATTTTGTGCCAGCACGGACGCTGTTTGTCGATATGGAATGCCTGGGGACCGCAACGGGAATGTTTCACGGGTTTGAGAGTGTTCGCTGCAGTTGGCCACCGGTGGGGTCGGGTGCGCAGACGATTGCGGCGGCGGGATCGTTGCCGGATATTCGGAGTCCGAGGTCGGCTGCGGTGTCGGTGGGGACTCCGGGGATTGCAGGGAGTACGCTGCTGGACTGGCTGCGGATTGCGAGCGCGAGGGTTCCGGCGGATGTGACGGCCGGGGGCAAGATGACGGGGAGCGTTTCGTATGGGCCGGGGGGGGCTTCGCCGTGGGAGGGCGAAGTTTTGCTGGCCGATGCGAGCCTGAAGAGCGCTGCAGGTGGGCCGACGTCGCTGGTGACGGGTGATATTCGCTTGCGTTCAGTGGCGCAGGCGACGACGCAGCCGCGAGGCCGGCGGCGAGGGGCGGCCCCTGCGGCTTCGGGGAGCGCATTTGTGCTTGCGCCTGTCTCGCTTGAGTTGGGCGGGAAGGATCCGGCGGTGTTGGATGGGCGGGTCGATGCGGCGGGTTATACGCTGCATCTTGTGGGGATGGTTACGGCTCAACGGCTGCTTGCGCTGGGAGATGCGCTGCCGCAGTTGGGTGATGGGTTGGCCGATGTTGTGCCAACGAACCGGGCGGCAGCAGGGCCGTTTCGGGTGGATCTGGTGGCTAGCCGGGCTTGGGGTGGGCCGCAGGTGTGGCGGGATGCTTCTGCGCGTACTAGTGTTCGGCGTGGGGCCAGGCGGTAGCTCGGATCGCTTCGCACCCCTCGAAATATGGGGTTAGTGCGTTAGTACTTGTTTGGTGTGGGTGGTGGTGGAGGTTATCTCCGGGACGGTGCCGTCGTTGACGATGACTTCGGTGGGGGTGCCCTCGAAGACGATGCGAGTGGAGGCTGTGGCGTGGCCGGCTACACGGACACGTCCGGTTGCACTGAGGGTTCCGGAGTGGATGATGACTGGAACGTCGGCGACAGCGTCACCGTCGTTGCGGACTTCGACGGCGATGAGCCAGCCGGCGTCTTTGGTGCCCTGGGCGGGGAGTTGGCGGGGGGTTACGCTGGCGATTGAGAGGTCGGGAAGGCCGCGGTCGCGGTAGACCCAGTCGTCGAAGAACCACTGGAGGTCTTGCTTGGAGGTCTGCTCGAGGAGGCGCTGGAACTCCTTTGGGTCCTCGTCGCGCTTGCCGCTGTGGCGATAGAGCTGGAGGGCGTTTTTGAGGGCCTGGTCGCTGGTGATGGTGCGGAGCATCCAGAGGACGGCGGTCGCTTTGGTGCGGTAGTAGATTTCGTCGTGGGCCTGGATGAGGCTTTGGCCGGCGTGGTCGGGGTCGGTGGCTTTGGAGAGATCAGGTTCGGCGAGGGCCAGGGTGTTGAGCTGGTCGTGGAGCTGGTTGAGAGCGGCGTCGCGGCCTTCGTTTTGTTCGACCCAGAGAAGAGACATGAATTGGGCTACGCCCTCGTTAAGCCACTGGTGGGAGGAGCGGAACCAGGCGTGCGAGAGAGAGTGCGAGAGCATGGGCGTGAGGGACGCCGCGTTGGTGTTGCGCATGGGAGTGGCGAGAAAGGCATCGTCCTCGAAGGGCTGGCCGTCGTGGTCGAGCATGTTGAGGGGGGTGATGGGGGAGGGGCCAAGCCAGTCGGCGATGAGGGGGCGGACGTTTCCGGCGGCGTTGGTGAAGGCGGGGAGAGCGTCGTCGTGGGTGGTGATGACGGAGAGGAGGTTGTCGGTGACGACGGTGGGAGAGGATGCGGTGACGAAGAGGCTGGGGGTTCGGAAGCCCAGGGGTCGGGCAGGGAAGTCGGCTGTGGCTACGCCGGGGGCATCGGCTACGGGTGCGTCGACGTTTTCGCTGACGGCGATGAGGGGTTGAGGCTGGCCGAGGAACCATGCTGTGCGGGGCGGGTCTCCGGCGTATTCCACGGAGAGGCGGAGGCGGATGGTGGCGGGGGATAGATTGAGCTTGGTTTGGCCGATGGACTGGAAGAGCTTTGCGCCGTCGCCGAGGAGGGTCGGGGCCGATGCGGTGGGGTACCAGAGGACGTTGCCGAAGCCGCGGAGGGCGGTGATCTCGGGGGAGATGGTGTCCCAGTCGGCGACAAAGGCTTGCGAGGGCGGGGCGCCGATGCGTTCGAGACGCTGGCCTGATTGCGTGATCTCGCCGGAGTAGAGGGCGGCTAGCTCAAGGGTTGCGCCGGGGGCGAGGGGTTGGGGGAGGGTGACGATGGCTTCTTTGGCCTGGCCGGTGTGGTCGGTGTCGGTGTCGATGAGGTGCTCGGCAAAGGTGAGCGGCTGGAGGCGGCCGTCGACACGCTGGGAGATGCTCTCCCAGCTCAGCGTGGAAGAGAGCTGGAGGGTGAGGTGGGTGAGGGGTTGGGTGCCGGTGTTGCGGAGGGTGAAGTTGGCGCGGACGGCTATGTGGGACTTTGCCGGGACGAGATGGACGTGGAGGTCGTAGGACGTGAAGGTGATGGAGGCGCGGTCAGCGTCGGTGATGGAGGCGACGGTTTTTGCGGTCGCGGGTTTCTTCTCGGCGGGCGGTGGGGTGTCCTGATTGCGATTGAAGAGGACGGTGCCGTGGGGTGTGTCGGGCGGAGGCACTTCGGGGGCGGGCTGCTGCGGGGTCTGGGCGAGAGCTGAGGCGCTTGCAAGGACGACGACTGCGAGGAGCGAGTTGCGGTGATGCATATTTTTCAGGATCCGAGGCCTTTGCGAGGTTTCGCTGGGGCGGCTTTCTTTGGTGCTGGGGCTCGGCGCTGGCGCATGGCTTCGTACATGACGATGGCGCCGGCGACTGAGACGTTGAGGGAGGGGACTTGGCCAGCCATCGGGATGCGAAGGAGGTGGTCACAGGTTTTTTTGACAAGGTCGTGGAGACCGGCGCCTTCGCGTCCGAGGACGAGAACGCAGTCGGTTTTGAAATCGAAGTCGGTGTAGTCGGGAGTACCGCGCTCGTCGAGGCCGATGACCCAGACGTGTTTCTGCTTGAGCTGCTCGAGGGAGCGGACGAGGTTGGTGACACGGGCGATGCGGACGTGCTCGGATGCTCCGGCGGAGGTCTTGGCCACGGTTCCGGTGACAGGAGCGGAACGGCGTTCGGGAAGGATGACGCCATCGACGCCTGCTCCGTCGGCGGTGCGGAGAAGAGCGCCAAGGTTGTGGGGGTCTTCTACGCCGTCGAGCGCAAGGAAGAAGCGATTCTGGCCGTCTTCTTTGGGGGCGAGGAGATCTTCGATGGTGAGGAATTTGCGCTCGCGGACGACGGCGAGGACGCCCTGATGAGCGTCGGTGCGGGCGAGGCGGTTGAGCTGGTCGCGGGGCTCGATGGAGACACGGATGCCAGCGGTGCGGCAGAGCTGAGCGAGGCGTTCGAGTTTCTCATCCCGACGCTCGCGGGCGATGCTGACGTGATCTAGCTGGCGGGCACCGGAACGGATAGCCTCCTCAACGGGATGGAGGCCGTACAAAACTTCCATGCTTCAAGTTTACCGTTAGAAAGCAGCAAAACAGGGGCGAAGCGCATTAGAATAGCGCTTACACTACAGAATTCTGATGTTCGCGGCTGTTTCAAGGGACGGTTTCAGCTTTTATGGACGATTTCAGCGATGACCGAGACTTTTCCTCAGGAGTTGGCGTCTCTACTGCTATGCGGACTGATTCCATTCTTCTGGCGTCGGCGGTTGCGACGCAAACCCAAAGCGATAACGCAGCGATAGCGCTTGGACTGAAGAAGCAGAATCCGGAGCTGCTGGATCACCTGATCGAGCTATATCAGCATCGGCTATTGCGCTATCTACTTTTTCTGACAGGCAAGCGTGAAGTAGCGGAAGACCTGTTTCAGGAGACGTGGATTCGGGTGCTGATGCGGGGTGGACAGTACAACGGCAAGGCGCGCTTTGATACATGGTTGTTTACGATTGCGCGGAACCTTGTGATCGATCTTTCGCGGAAGCGCACGATGGCCAGCCTGGATGAGATGAGCGAGGCGAACGGCGACGACCGGCCGTTTGAGATTGCGATGGATGCGCCCTCGCCGCTGGAGCAGTTTGAGGCGCGGGAGGATCGCGCTGAGGTGGGCGAGGTCTTGTTGAAGCTGGACTCGAGCTATCGGGAAGTGCTGGTGTTGCGGTTCTATGAAGAGCTGTCGCTCGATGAGATTGCCGGGGTAACGCGGGCTCCGCTGTCAACTGTGAAGTCGCGACTGTATCGCGGACTTGCAGCGTTGAAGCCTGAGGTGGAAAAGATACGGGCTGCGCGTCCTGTGGGGGAGGCGAGGGGATGAACGATTTTCGCGACGAAAAGATCTCTGAAAGAGATACGGATTTCTTTGCGCGCTCTGCCCTTTCAGGAATGAATGCTAGGGCACGATCGTCGATGGTGAATCGTACCCATCGTGTGGTTCGTGAGCGTGCGCAGACGATGGCGGCGCGGCGTGATCGCGAGCGAAGTATGTGGGTTCCGATGGCGGTGTGCTCGGCGCTGGTGCTGATAATTTGCACGGCGGTGTGGAGCGTTCTCGATCAGTATGAGATTTCGCCGACGGGCGTGCCGGACTCGAGCGATCAGTTTCTTGTGCTGGTACTGTGGTTTTTTCCTGTTTCAATGGCCCTGCTGGCGATGGTATGGTTCCGTCGTACACGCAAACGTTCTGGTAGTGAGGCCATGTAATGACGATCACGTGGAAGCCGAAGACGAGCCGGTCGGAGGAGTCGCAGGGTGGTGAAGACCGCCTGAGCATGATTCCTGCATGGTCCGTGGTGTTGTCGATTGCGGTGTTTGCGGCGGTGCAGTATCTGTTTCATGGGGTGATGCCTCACCATAAGCATGAGCTGCTGCCCATGCGGCTACTAATGGGTTACGCGTGGGGAACGGCGTTTGCCAGCTATGTTTTGCTGGTGGGGTATGTGAGCCGGGATGTGAAGCGGCGCAATATGTCGGCCGGATTGTGGATGCTGATCGTGGGGCTGATGCCAGGCGGGATTGGGGCTGTGGTTTACTTCCTGCTGCGGCAGCCGGTTCTGGTGTCATGCCCGCACTGCAGCACGGAACTGACTTCGAACGTTCACTTCTGCCCACAGTGCCAGTTCCAGATGGCTCCGGTGTGTGGCCGTTGCTTTCGCGGCGTAAAGATTACGGATGTGTATTGCATTCAATGTGGTCATGATCTGGCGGAGGACCACACGCCATCGAGGCTGCGAGCGTATAGTGACTAGTTGGAGCGATGTCACTAACGGCACTCATTATCGATGACGAACCGCTGGCCCGGCAGGAGTTGCAATATCTGCTGGAGCGCGCGGGCGGGGTGGAGGTTCTGGCACAAGGGACCAATGGAATTGAAGCAGTTGAACTGATCCGTACACATAAGCCAGACGTGGTCTTTCTTGATGTGCAGATGCCCGGTATGGACGGCTTTGCCGTGCTGAAGAAGCTACTGGATCGCAGGATGCCGATGCCGCAGGTGGTGTTTGCGACGGCGTTCAACCAGTATGCGGTGCGGGCGTTTGAGGTGAACGCGATTGATTACCTGCTGAAGCCGTTTGATCGAAAGCGAGTGATGCAGACGATCGAGAAGGCTCAGGCGCGGCATTCGGGGCCGATGGAATCGACGACAAACATAGCGGGAGAGACAGGGGCGAAGCTGGACGCTCTGCTGCGGTTGGTGGCGGAGCAGAGCCATGCTCCCAAAGTAACGGGTAAGGTGGTGGTGCGGGCGCAGAGCCGGCTGCTGCTGGTGGATCAGAAAGAGATTTGTTTTGCTTCGATTGAGGAAGGCACGATCAGTGTCGTGACTTCGACGGTGGAGGGGCAGTCGAACTGCCGCACGCTGGAGGAGCTGATGGACCAGCTGGATCCGGAGACTTTTTGGCGGGTGCATCGGTCGTACCTGGTGAATATTCAACATATTCGCGAGGTGGTGCCGTGGTTTAAATCGAGCTACCAGTTGCGAATGGATGATCCGAAGAAGACGGAGATTCCGGTGAGCCGGGCGCAGACGAAGCGGTTGCGGGAGCTGTTCAATCTGTAGTTGACGGCTTGGGTGGCGATGTCCGGGTGAGCCGGGCCAAAAGAAAAAATGACTGGAGCCAGTTGGTGAAGGTTTTCGTATGGACACCTTGACTATCTACATATCGCTTGTGTAGATAATCATGGTATGGGAAAGCCGAATGATTTGGTACAGGGGACGCTAGGGCTGCTGATACTCAAAACGATTTCGCTTGAGCCGAAGCATGGATGGGCGATTGCGAAACGGATTCAGCAGATTTCGAATGAAGTGCTGCAGGTGCAGCAGGGATCGCTGTATCCCGCGCTGCAACGAATGGAGCAGCAGGGATGGATTCGATCGAAGTGGGGCGAGACGGAGACGGGACGGCAGGCGCGGTTTTATTCGCTTACGGCTGCTGGACGAGCGCAGTTGGAGAAGGAACGAACGATGTGGAACCGGCTTTCGGCGGCGGTTGATCTGGTGGTTGAGAGCTGATGGCGGAGTAGCAGTTCACCCGGGGAGGAAGCGAGATGCGATGGATGGATCGGCTTCGGATGGCGATGATTTCTTTGTTCTGGCGCAGGCGAGAGACGGAGCGTCTGGATGCTGAGATGCGATTTCATCTGGAGCAGGAGATCGCAGAACGGGTGAGGGCGGGGGCGACAACGGACGAGGCACGGAGAGCGGCTATGAGAGAGTTTGGCAACGCCGCGGTGTTGCGGGACGAGGCTCGGCGCAGTTGGAGTTGGGGATGGCTTGAGAAGATGGCGCGCGATGTCCGGTTCGGAACGCGATCGCTGATGAGATCGAAGGGCTTCTCGATTACGACGATTGGGGTGATGGCTCTTTGCATTGGGGCGACGACTTGTCTGTTCACAGTGGTAAGGTCTGTGTTGCTGAAGCCGCTGCCGTTTCGTGATCCGGAGAGATTGGTGGCAGTGTATGAGCATTTTCGCAACCAGCAGCCTTATAACCCGGTAGCAGCAGGGGATTTTCTCGAATGGCGGGCGAAGACGCATGGTTTTGAGGACATGGCGGCCTGGCAACATACGAGCTTCAATCTAAGCAGTGAGCGAAATGAGTTGCCCGAGGTGGCGCGGGCGGCGGCGGGATCGTGGAATTTGTTAAGCGTGCTGGGAGTGGAGCCTGCACTGGGAAGAACTTTTCGCGAAGCGGAGGATCGTGTTGGTGGCGATGCAGTTGTGATGCTGTCGTGGAGTTTGTTTCAGCGGCGGTTTGGCGGAGATCCGTCGGTGATTGGACGGCAGATTCGTTTGGATGCGAAGCCACATACGATTATTGGCGTATTGCCGAGTTGGTTTACGTACCCGGAGTCGCAGGTGCAGTTGTGGGTGCCGTATGCGTCGGTGATGACGCAGCAGGAGCTGGAGCGTCATGATGACCACGGGAGTTGGGTTGTGGCTCGGATGCGACCGGACGTCAGCCTGAAGAGTGCGATGGCGGCGGTGAGCGCGCTACAGTATCAGATGCATATGCAGTGGCTGGGCGCGCCTGTTGCGGAAGACGCGAATTCGAGGCCGCTGCTGGAAGACGTTGTGCATGATGTGAAGACGCCGCTGATGGTGATGTCGTGCGCGGTGGTGTGCATGCTGTTGATTGGATGCCTGAACGTTTCGAATTTGCTGGTGGCTCGGGCAGCGGCGCGACAGAAAGAGACGGCGATTCGTGGAGCTTTGGGAGCTGGGAGGGCGGCTCTGATTCGCGAACAGATGACGGAGACGCTGATTATTTGTGCGGCAGGTGGCGCATTTGGATTACTGCTGGCGATGGCTGGGACGCGATGGCTTACGAGCCGATGGCATGATCTGCCACGAGCTGATGCGATCCATGTGGACGGAATGGTTTTGCTGTTTACTGCCGGTGTGGTTTGTGTAGCGGCTTTGCTGGCGGGATTGCTGCCAGCGCTATCAGCGACGAGCAAGAGCGTGGCGGTGGCGTTGCAGGACTCGTCGCGTTCGGTTGGAGGAAGCGTGTCGAAGGCAGCGCTGCGAAAGATGTTGCTGACTGCGGAGATTGCGCTGACGGTGGTTCTGCTGATAGCTGCGGGATTGCTGCTGAAGAGCTTTGTACTGCTGCGAACGACTGAGTTGGGATGTGCGACCGATAACGTGTTGACTATGGCCTATAGCTTGCCCGTCAAGCAGTACGTCACGCCCGAACAGAGGGTGGTTTTTACTGAGGGACTCCTGGATCGAGTGAGGCGACTGCCCGGAGTTCGGGCGGTGGGATTGGTGACGGAAGTTCCGGGTGAAGGATGGGGCGGTGATTCGGTGTTCACAATTCCTGAGCACCCGATAGTTGATCAGGAACACAAGATAGATGTGGATGCTCTAACTCGAATGGCCGATCCGGGGTATTTCAGTGCGCTGCAGATTCCGCTGATTGAGGGACGCTTTTTCGATAGTCATGACAGATTGGAACGAGCGGACCGTGTGATCGTCAGCAGACAGTTGGCGCGGCAGTTTTTCCCTAGTGAGAGCGTTGTGGGAAAGCATCTCTCGGTGGAGTGGAATGGAAAGGTAGCTCCGTATGAGATTGTTGGTGTCGTGGGAGATACGGTGTATAGCGTAGGCGAGCCCGCGAAGGCGACGATGTATTTTCCGATGTTGTCGGGTGTGGGTGGGCATCAGATGACGCTGGTGGTCAGGACAGACGGGAATCCTCTGACTTATGCGATGGCGGTGCAGAAGCAGATCGCGGCGATGGATCCAGGCTTGCCGGTGGTGGATGTTTTGACTATTCCGCAGATCGTTGGGCAGTCGACGCTAAACGCCAATTTCAGTGCGACGCTGGTGTTGCTATTTGCCGGATTATCGTTACTGCTGGCGGGTGTGGGGTTGTACGGTGTGCTGTCTTACCTGGTGACGCAGCGAGTGACGGAGATCGGGATTCGGATAGCGTTGGGCGCGCAACGCGAGCAGGTGTTGGGGCTGATTCTGCGAGATGGGTTACCTCCCGTAGCGATTGGGTTGGCCGTGGGCGTTGTCGGAGGCGCGGGGATTGGATTTGTGATTCGCTCGTCGCTGTATGGGACGAAGCCGCTGGAGCCACTGGTATTTTTAGCGATGGTCGCGACCCTACTGGTGGTTGCCGCAGCGGCATGTGCGGCACCTGCGTGGCGAGCTTCGAGTATTGATCCGATGCAGGCCCTACGAACGGAGTAGTGTTCGTTAGTTTTCCTGCACGTCGGGATTTATTTGGGACCCTCGTTTGTTTTCGAACCCTGAATGATCAGGTCGTTAACGACACCGAAAGCTCCGGGCGCTAAGTTGGCCTGTACCCCGGCGATTTCAGCATCGGTTTTATTGAGGACGACACCGTAGAGGATGACGTGACCGTTGTTCACAATAATATGAATGCCGTGAAAGCCAATGGGCGGATTGTTGGTGATTCCGCCGGCCATGACTCCAACACGACCGCCAGGACCGATTGCGCGGCCCAGTGAGCCTTGGTTAGCGTTGTACTTGCTTAGGGCCGGCTGTGTATAGATGCGGTTGTAGACGTCGGCGCGGATGCGGTCGTCATTCGGAGACAAGGATAGGATCTGGATCTGGTTGTCTACCGATTTAATTCCTTCGATTTTTTTGATCGCACGTCCTGCCTCGTCCTTGAGTTGGGGACGGGAGGCGTAGCCTTTAAGGACGATAGTTTTACCGTGGATGCCGAAGGTGATCCAGTCGAAGACGGAGTAATCGCTGAGGCTGCCGAGCTGCTTCCGGACGTCCTTAACGATGCGGAGAGTGTCTTCCTGAGACCAGGTCGGGCCTGGTTGAACTTGCTGAGCCAGAAGGGGTGCGGTCGGAAGGGAGAAGACGAAAAGAGCTGTTGCGAAGTAGTGGGTTCTAATAAATTGAGCCATAAATCCCTCTAAGAATGGATGTTGGCTTTACCTACACAATCCGATGCATATATGAAGCGGGTAGATGCACCTCACATGAGGGGAGCGGTAATGGCTACGATCTTGCTGATAGTGGAGATTACGGTTGCGGCGGTGCTGATATTTTTAGTGATCTCGTTGATGGATTCCTTAATCTTCTTTAGGGCGGCGTTGGTGTCTTCGATCTTGGGTTGGATCGCGAGCAGGGCCGTGGTGTTGGCATCGAGTTGGGCTTCATCGAGCTCGGTAATGATCTCGTAGATGGATTCGCGCGCGCCCTGGATGAGGTCTTTCGCATCGATGGTTGAGGCGTCCCAGTAGGCGCGGCCGAGGGCGTCGTAAAGGGCCTGGTAAGCGTCGATCGTGGTGGGATTTTGCAGGACTGCGGTTGTTGCGTCCATGGTTCCTCCGCGGCTAGGTAGTGGGGAGTGAGTTGTAGAAGTGGTTCAGGCGTTCGGCGGTTGCCTCGAGGTCTGCGATGCGTTCGCTGAGAGATGCCATGTCCTTGCTTTGGGCAGCAACGGCAAGGGCGTGGTGGGTTTCGGCAAAGGATTTAATAGTGCTCTGAAGCTGACGCAGCATGTCGTCAGTGGTTTCTTTGCGAAGGATGAGCTGGCCCAGTTTTTTAATCTCTGCGCGACGCTCGATGGGCGAGAGGTCGTGTCCGGATTTACGAATGAAGGCGTCCTGTTGCATGAGGAGCTGTTCGTAATCGTCATTGGACTGTCGGCGCAGGACGACGATGTCGCTGTCGAGTAGCTTGCTGAGGACAGTGATCTGGGGATCCATTTCGTTGATGATTTTAGGAACTGCGGTCCTTGTTTTCTGACTCACGAGAAAATCGCCCAGTACTTTGAGGGCTGTACTGACGGCGTTGGCCTGGGAGCGAGTAATGGAAAAACCAGACGGAGGGACGGTGGAGCCCGAGTTGAAGGCTGTGCTCATCTCCTTGAGATTGGTGCCCGCGGCGGCGGCGGCCGCATTGAGCGATTCGGATTCTCCGCCGTTGGTTACATCGGCGAGTCTCTGGGCGTAAGTCTTGAGGCCATCGAGAATATCCGTGCGGGCGTCGAGGCCGCGCGCGTCGATGAGATGCTTGATGTTGTGAGGGTCCCAGGGCTGATTGGCATCGTATTTCTGGACTGCAGCTGAGATTTGTTCGTCATCGTGCAGGCGGACTGCTGCGCGGTAGGCTCCCTCGGAGCTGTCGACGACGGCGTTGGTAGCGGTGGCGAACTCGGCGGTATGCTTGGCTAGCGGGGAAGTGGCGCATCCACCGAGGATGAGAAGAAGCGGAAGGGACAAAAAGCTGAAGCCAGGGAGGTGGCCTTGGCGGACAGAGATGTCTGGCTGGGCTGGCATACCTGCTAAGGAAAGGCTTGATGGACCGGTTTGTCAAGAGCTTGTTCGTCGTGAGAGGCCAATTTTATGGTGGCCTGATCGAATCAAGCGGGATGCCGGGAATGTTTTTGCTACTCTCGCATAAGCACAAAGAGAGGTTTGCGATTACGTGTGGCGAATTGCGATCAGGACGTTGATTGGGCTGGTGGTGGCGGCAGTGCTGGTGTATCTGGGCGATTGGGCGGTTTGGCGCGTTCGTGTAGGGATGGGCCGTGGAATGGGAACTGCACAGGTGAGCCGGTTTGTCGTGGCTCCGCTGAAGGGAAACAAAGAGGAATATTACTTTGATGGAACGGCGATGGTGGATTGCAGTCGATCGTTGTTTCCCCAGGCCGGAAGCGGGGCCTGCTGGTGGGTGGAGCGGCATCGGGTAGTGTACGAGCGATGACTCAGGGTGTGTTCGATCAGAAGTCCAGAGTTATCTGGGAATAGACCGGATCGCGGAAGGTTTTATTGAGAGCCTCTTGCAGCGGGGTCGCGCGTACGCCGAATATTGTGGGCCAGTCGATTACTTCAAAGACATCGGGCGTAACGAGGGCTTTGAGCTGGCCAACGGTGAAGGCCGGATCACGATCGAAGATTGCGTTCACTTTTAGGAGAGTCCAGAAGAGACCGTAGGGGATGGTCTGGATGCGGGCCTTTGCGCCGGTGGCCTTCTTCACCGCTCGAATCAGATCGATGTAGTCGATGCGTTCCTGACCGGTGATGTTGTATGCTCCCGTCATCTCCTTGTCGATAGCTGCTGCGATGACGTCGCAAAAATCGCCCGCGAAGAGAGGTTGCCGCAGGAATTTTCCTGAGCCGGGGATAGGGAATACAGGGACTTTTTGCATAAATCGAGCGAGCCATCCTACGTGCTTTCTATCGAACCAGCCGAACATGAGGGTAGGGCGCAGAACGATCTGTTTGATACCGGAGGATGCGACGAGTGCTTCCTGGGCTTTTTTGGTTTCGGTGTAGTCATCAACAGCCATGGAGTTAACGACCGATGACGAGATACTGACGATATAGGGAATCTTGTGTTGAAGCGCAGCTTCGAGGAGGCGTCCGGTCGCGTGGACATTATTGCGCACGAATTCTTCAGGCTGGCTTCCACCAATTTGCGCGTGGCCGATCACAAGCGCATCGCAGCCTGCAAGCTCTTGCGCCCATTGGATTGAACCGCTACCGTTTGCGGCGAGATCGTTTTGCAACAGGCGTACGGAGGGGTAGTTGCGCGCCAGAATTGCAGTGTTGGTTGGATGTTTATCGATTGCGACGATATCGGTAAAGCCCCTAGAGAACAGACGGGGAATCAGATTCTGACCGACGAGTCCGGCGGCTCCAGTGATGATGACTTTTTTGGCCATTGTTTTGAGTGACCCCATGTAGGTTGGTTCAGATTGATTGTCGTTACCATACGATGCGATAGCGTTTACTAACGTTTGATGACAGTGATACTCTCATTCCGATTTAGTAATATTCAGATGGGAAAACGATTTCTTAAGCTGCCTTATTAAACATCCCAGGAGATTTTTTGAAGATGCAGAAGACAACTCGACGAGCCTTCCTTAAGAGCAGTGCCGCCCTCGCCGCCGGTTCCGCGGTGCTTCGTGACGCGCATGCTCTAGGCGCACCCGAGAAAGCGACCACGCCTCTATCGCAGTTCGCCTACCAGGACGTTCAGCTCTTCGATGGACCCATGCTGGAGCAGTTCCGTAACAATCACAGCCTCTTTCTCAATCTCAATGAGGACAGCCTCCTCAAGCCCTTCCGTCAGCTTGCTGGCCTGCCTGCTCCTGGCGAAGATATGGGTGGTTGGTACTCACCGTCGACCCTCTTCGATCCTCCAAAGAATATGATCGGTTATGTCCCTGGCCACACCTTCGGCCAGTATGTCTCCGGCCTCGCGCGCGCCTATGCGGTTACCGGCGACAAGCCTACCCAGGCCAAGGTGCAGCGCCTCGTCGCTGGATACTCCCCTACTATCAGCGAAAAGTTTTATAGCGGATATTGCCTTCCGGCCTACACCTCCGACAAGATTACCTGCGGACTTATCGATGCGCATCAGTTCGCTGGTGATGCCCATGCTCTCGCGATTCTCGATCACGCCACCGACGTCGTTTTGCCGTTTCTTCCGCCGAAGGCTCTGAACCGCGACGAGATGATGGCGAGGCCGCACAAGAACATCGCGTTCACGTGGGATGAAAGCTATACCCTGCCGGAAAATTTTTACCTCGCCTACCAGCGCGGAGCCGGGGCGCGATACAGAGAGCTTGCAAGACGCTTCCTGCAAGACGATACGTACTTCAACCCACTTGCGGAGAACCGGAACGTTCTTCCGGGTCAGCATGCTTATAGTCACGTCAATGCGCTGAGCTCTGCAATGCAGGCCTATCTCATCGATGGTAGCGAGAAGCATCTTCGCGCAGCTCGCAATGGCTTCTCTTTCGTGCAGCAGCAGAGCTACGCCACTGGCGGCTGGGGTCCCAACGAAGGCTTTACACACCCCGAATCCGACGAGCTAGCCAACAGCCTTACATCGACACACAACAGCTTCGAGACTCCATGCGGCGCTTATGGACACTTTAAGATCACTCGCTACCTTATGCGCGTTACGGGTGACAGCCGATACGGTGACAGCATGGAGACTGTGCTTTATAACACCATCCTCGGCGCCCGTCCTCTTCGCTCAGACGGCATTAGCTTCTACTATGCTGATTACAACCACGATGGCCGCAAAGTCGACTACGAGCAGAAGTGGCCTTGCTGCTCCGGAACATTTCCCCAACTCACCGCTGATTACGGCATCAGCTCGTATCTGCGCAATGCCCGCGGCATCAACGTTAATCTCTACGTCCCTTCTCGCGTTACGTGGCAGCAGGGCGGGGCGCGTGTATCGCTAACCCAGCAGACACAGTACCCGGCAAACGGCGATATCAGCATGCAACTCGCACTGTCGCGTCCAGAGCGCTTCACGGTCGCGTTACGCGTTCCCGCATGGGCAGGCAGGCAGACTAAGGTTACGGTCAATGGCAATGCTGTTGATGCCACTCTTACTCCTGGGACCTGGGCTAACCTCGACCGTAGCTGGAAGGACGGCGACCGCATCGAACTTTCGCTCGATATGCCGCTGCGCCTTACGCCTATCGACGAGCGCCACTCGCAGATCGTCGCGCTTCTTTACGGCCCTGTCGCGCTCTTCGCTATCGAGCCGGGCTCGCAGAGTATTACGCGGCAACAGCTATTGGCGGCGCAACGCATCGGCAACTCGTCAGCGTGGGAGGTTGCAACCGAGAATGGAAAGGTCCGCATGATCCCGTACGCAGCTATTCAAAACGAAACTTATCGTCTCTATCACCAAACCTAATGAGTGACGACATCCCTGTTTGTGTGGTCCACGTACATAACCGGCGCGAATCTAACCGTTGATGCGGAACGAATGCTTGAGGCAACAGACACGCTGAGTCACGGATCCTGAAGAGAGGCGTCCGTGCGGACGTGGTTGGGAGCCGACGAACTAATTGTCGGCCTCTTTTCACTGCGAGCGTCGCTCAAGTTTTCATCCGTTACCTAACCGGCAGAGAGAGAGGGAGGGAACATTGTTGCTATCTCCTGCGCCGTGGCGCGTACGTACGGTGGTGTAATCGGTAGAACCCAAACGACAACTGGCGCGCAACCATGAGCTGCGCGCCAGTCAATATAAATAAAATAAATAAAGTTGAATGTCTAGAAGCTGTACCGCAACGAGAATTGCATCTTTCTCGCCCCGACCAACTGTTTGCCATAGACACCGAAGCTGCTTGCGCTGAAGGGGTTGTTTTGAACGCTGGCAGGATCGAACCTGACCGCGTTCGTGGAGTTGAAGACATCCCATTGGAATTTGAGCGATTGTCTCTCGAGTATCGGGAAAACCTTCACGACACTGCTATCGAGTGAGAAATAACCATCGCCACGGAACGCGTTTCTTTGTCCGGTTTGACCTGCAAAGGGGTAAGTTACGTTTGCGAGGGCACTCGTCAGGTCCGAGAAGGCGTTGGGTTGGCCTTTGATGATGTGGTGGCCTCCGGATGCGACCTTGCCCGTGACTAAAGCGAAACTCGGCACTGCCCAGTCCGTGCTCCACCCAGCACCGTCACTGCCCGAGAAGGGAAGCCCGCTGGTCCAGTGGGTCAGGCCGGAGATGTTCCAGCTTGAGATCAGTGTGTTGACAATTGAATTTGCATTCGAGGCGAAGATTGAGCCGTGTCCGAAGGGCAGGGCATAGCCAAAGTTGCCCGAGATGGCATGCCGAGTGTCAAAGTCTGAGACTCCGCGGTTACCCTTGATGTTCCATGCATTGACGATGCTGCTGAAGTTTTGACCCTTGTTATAGTCGGTGCGTTCTGAGTCAGAGCCGAGGTCGATCGACTTTGCGAGGGTATAGTCGAAGCCAAACTGCAGGCCACGGGACAGAGAGCGATGAAGGGACAGCTGCAGCGAATGATAACTACTACTTCCTACCGACGACCAAGCGTAGAGCGAGGCATATTGGCTGTCGAAATATCGATTCAAAACGCCAGATGGATTGCCAGGGTAATAGCCGAGATCTAGGCTATAGAGCGGAAACGTCTCATTCCCGACAGTGCCGGAGGCCCACAGATCGTTGTAGATGTTTTGCGTTGCTGTTAGACCACCGCCGGCAGCGTTCGGGAACATGTTCTCGAAGTAGGCAATCGTTGGCATCGTGGCTGTCGACGTTCCAGCGACGCGGGCTGCAGACATCTGCTGCGCCGCCTTGAACCAGTCCGAGCCACTCTTTGTATCGACAAGATCGAGTGGCGTCGCCAGGTCGAGGTTCTGCAGAAGCCTGCGGCCAAGACGTCCGACGTAGGCCGCTTCGATCGTCCAGCTCTTCGCAACCTGCCGTTGGAACGAGAGGTCAAAGGCGTGGGCATAGGGCGTTTTCACCTTGTTGTCGACCGTCCACGTAAGCGCTTCGATGTCACCAGGCGTAACTGGGAACTTTGTCTCAGGCGCTGTCGGAGGGATGATTTGGGTAGGCACTGAAGTGGTTGAGGAGAAACGGGGTGCCTGGTCTGGCGTGAGGTCGATTGGGCTGTTGACACGAGACGACAGTCCATAAGCGCCATTCGCGTCGAAGGTATCGACGATACCTTCTCCGAAATGATCGTAATAGAGGCCCCATCCGGCACGGATGGAGGTCAATCCGTTACCAAAGAGCTTTCCAAGAAAGCCTCCCATCTGCGTTGGTGAATAAGCGATCGCAAACCGCGGAGCGAAGTCAGCCTTGTCCTTGGCCCAGAAGCCGGGCGCATTGTTTGCGTGACCAGCAGCGCTGAAGGAGACTTCCGGCTGATTGGTGATTCCCTGATACATGTTGCTTCCGCGGGTCTGGAACCAGCTGTGAAGACTAAAGTTTGGTGCTACTTCCTGGCCATTCGTTTCATAGGGTGTCTGAAGAATCGTATGACGCAATCCGTACGTGATTGTTAGATCGCGCGTCGCTTTCCAGCTGTCCTGGAAGTAGTACTCCAGTTCGTTGGACTTATAGCTGCGGTTCAGCAGACCGGGGGGCAAGGAGGTCAGAGTGTTGCCCGACACCTTGTAATTGAAGTATTCAGTAGCAACTGGGATAATACCGGCGACCGCGGCGATAGCGTTACTGTATGCACTATCGAAGTTGCTGTTCACGGCCGGAATTCCGAGACCGGAAAAAGCTCCAGGGTCGAGGCTGTTGCCTGTATTGGCGATAGCACCGGCACCAAGACTGTAATACTGCACCTGCGCGTTGTTGAACGCGGTCGCATTGCTCTGTCGGTTGTTATGGACAAGACGATAGTTGAAGCCTATCTGGAACGTATGCGTCTTCTTCACCCAGCTAAGATCGTCGACTACGTTATGCACGGGAACATTGGCGACCAGGTCAGGAGTTGTGGCCGTGGTGGGGCCGATATTTGCGAACGTAACGTAGTCGCCGTGGAGCGCACCGCGATTCGCGAAACCCTGGCGTACATAACCGTACCGCAGGTTGTTGACAAGGCTCTCCGTGATCGTCCAAGTGTGCCCAATTCCAATTCCGCGGGAGTTATCGAAATGAGCGTTGCTTGGAGTGCCGCCTGGATACTGGACCGTACCGGTTGCATTGTCGCTATCTAGGTTGCCGCGAACGAACAGCCGCTGTTTGCTGTTGATGTTGTAGTCGAACTTCACGACATTCGTGATGTTCGATCTGGGGTTTGGGGATGAAAAGGTGTAGGAGCCGAAGTTATAGCCATCTCCCCAAAGATTTCCATTGGCCTGCGGCAGGGTTGCAAAGTACTGGAGCGCGGCGGGATCAACGCCAGCTCCGAGCGGGCAGGTTCCAAGGGAAGAGCAGTTCGGATCCATCTGGGCGATCTGTGACGGCGACAACGTTGTTGTTCCACCCGCCGCGTTGACGTAGGTGACGTATCCCTGCCTTAATCCTGGATTTGCTGTTGTGCCGAGTGGAACTTCTTGCGTCACCTGTTGGTTCTGGGCGATCTTGTCGGCCTCGTAGCTTGCGAAATAGAAGAACTTGTCTTTGATGATGCTTCCACCGAGAGACGCTCCGAATGTATTGCGGATATATTTGCCCGGCCGGTTCGGCAGGCCGCTCGCAGCCTGCGCCTGCTTGTTGAACCAATCATTCGCAACCGTGTTGGGCGGCCGGTAGTACTCGTACAAGCTGCCATGCATCGTGTTCGTGCCGCTACGCGTTACCACAGAAACCTGCGCACCCGAAGAACGGCCAGAGTCAGCATTCGAACTTGTTGTAACTACCCGGAACTCCTCTACCGAATCACGGGTTGGACGCAGTACGCCGGTGAAGGCATATCCCGTAGTCTGGGTATTGTTGTCAATGCCGTCGAGTGTGAGGTTGCCCTGATCTGAGCGCGCCCCGTTCACCGCGCCTGCGCGGCTGTCCGCATCCATCGTTGTCGTCTGTTGATCTCCAAGCGATAGAACGCCAGCCTGCAGTGAGAGCAGGGAAAACACATTATTGCCCTCAAAGGGTAAGGTCTGAATCTCAGACTGGCTGAATGGCGTGCCGATGGTTGCATCAGTCGCATTGAGGCCCGTCAATTGGGCCGAGACTTCCACCGTTGTTTCGCTGCTGCCCAACAATAGAGTGATGTTTAGCGTGGCGGGCTGATTTACCAATAGCTGTACTTGTGTAGCTTGCTCTCTGAAATTCTCCATGCTCACTTTGATCTGATACGAGCCTGGAGGAATCTGCTGAAAACTATACTCGCCGCTCGCGTTGGTTTTGTGTGTCTGCGTGAAGCCGATCGATTTTTCGGTAAGCGCAACATCAGCCCCGGTTAGGACCGCTCCCGTCTTATCGGTTACGATGCCACGAACCGATGTTGTTGCCGTCTGGGCATGTCCGATCGACATGGGCGCGAGAGCTAGAAGAAGAAGGAGATAACGGCCAAAACGATCCATATTAAAGACCTCGAATTGATAACAAAAGTGCAGCAGTGTTGGAGAAGGGAGTAAGCAATTCCAGTAGGCGAAGCAACGCTATGTTCTGAGCGGACGGTTGGCAGGAGCACAAATACAGGTATGCCGAAGATTGCTCGTGTTCACATCGATCAGAAAGTTCTAAGTTTGCGAGGCTGTGTGTGCGTTAGTATGCGGAGCCGAACCCCAAAAATCAAACAAATCTGAATTAGGCTATGCCTCGAATAGAAATTGTCGATAGTGGGTGAACGCTCCGCGTGTTCTTCGGTTCTTACGCGCGCGTGAGGCTATATTTCGCATTCGGCAGTAGGAGCGATGAGATAGAAGCCTTCGAAGGCTGTTATCAAATTGTTCCTATGTGAGTTTTCGGAAACGATCCTTTGGCTATTCAGCGCAGAATTTTTGTACTGCACGTAGACCGGCTTGCATGCCAATCGGTTGATGCGTGAGAGGATAGAAAGGCAACAATTGCCACACTCTTATTTATGCTCTAAATGGGTAGTGATTCAGTTGAATTGGTACGGTCAGCTTGGAGATATGAATGGGGATTCGTGTCGTCTTGTTCGCAATTGCACTTCTATTTGCGAGCCCGTCGTTTGGTTCGGTTGGTTTCCAGAAAGCTACTATAGCTGATCCTCAAGGCAGACCGATCGCGGTCGGTATCTGGTATCCGAGTAACGCACAACCTTCGCCGCAACCGCTAGGACTGTTTAGCCAGACCGTAGCGGCTGAGAGCAAAGTATCTGGAGAACGGTTGCCACTCGTTCTAATGACGCACGGTGCATACGGTTCTTTGGCCAGCCATTATGACACCGCAATTGCACTGGCCCAAGCCGGTTTCGTGGTTGCTGCATTAACGCATACGGGCGACAACGACAGTGACCAGAGCTACATGGGGAACCGCAAAGATTTGATCGACCGGCCGCGACAGGTGAAGGTCGTCCTTGATTGGATGCTTTCATCCTGGACGGACCATGGCAGCCTGGATCCGAAAAGAGTGGGAATGTTCGGCTTCTCCCTGGGGGGCTTCACAAGTTTGGTAGAAATCGGGGGTACTCCTGAATTGGAGAGGATGGCTCTCCTCTGTTCGACACGCCCGGATGCTCCTGAATGCGTCTTTATCAAGAAAAGCCACGGAGACCAGCTAGAGCCCAACCCACCGAAGCCCGTTTGGGTTCATGATGCGCGGATTAAAGCCGCGGTAGTAGTAGCACCGGCGGTAAGTTTTCTCTTTGGACCGGGGGATTTACGACAAGTCAGCATTCCAGTTCAACTCTGGCGGGCGGAGAATGACACGAATGCCCCCGATCAATGGAACAGTGCTCTCGTCCGAAAGGAGCTTCCGAAGCATCCAGAAGAACACATCGTGCCGGGAGTGGACCATTTTGTCTTCCTTGCTCCTTGCAGTAAGGCACTTTCTGCCGCGGTCCCAAGTATCTGTCAAGATGCACCTGGTTTCGATCGAGCGGCCTTCCACCGTGATTTCAATCAATCGGTAGTTAGGTTCTTGAACGGAGAGCTAAAAGATCGTTGAACTGCCATTGTCCATTTTGGAGATGCGAGTGCTCGTTTGGGAATGGTTCTACCTTGAAGAGGGCACATCTTCCAGTGGTTTGCTGGAGACCCTCACTTGATTTACCTTAACTGGACATCCGCCGGTCGATTTCGGCACGATCCGAATCACGCAGGCCGAAATTCACACCTCCTACGAATCAGTTTTCCGGGGCGGGTCAACTAACAAGAATTCCCAGTTGTCCCCGGCTGAAGAAAACGGGGTAGGACACAAGGTCTCTCATGGCGCCACGTCTACGTCCACAGAATCTAGCGGATTCTGTTTACGATCAACTCAAGTTAGATCTTTTTGATTTTTGTCTCTTACCCGGAGACAGATTCACAGAAGGAGAAGTAGCTGAACGCACCGGTGCCAGCAGGACGCCCGTCCGGCAGGCACTCTATCGACTGCAGCGTGAGGGATTTCTGGATGTGAACTTTCGCAACGGATGGGAAGTACGACCGCTCGACTTTACTCAACTGGATGCGATGTATGAGCTAAGGATCCTTCTAGAACAGGCGTCTGTGCGTCGCATGAAGGATCTGGATTCCATTGAGTTGAATGACATTCTTGTGCCTATTGAGGCCAGATGGCGAGTTCGTCCCGCCGATCGTAGCAGTGAAGCCATTGAGGTCGCGAAATGGGATGAGGAGTTCCACTGCAGCCTTGTGGCCGCATCCAAGAACGGTGAGTTTGCACGTGTTCATTTGGAAGTAACCGAGAAGATCCGGTTTGTGCGCCGCCTCAGTTTCGCGGAGCATTCACGCATTACTGCGACCTACAAAGAACACAGCGCTATTTTGGAGACTCTTCGCCATCGAGAGTTCGAGGCCGCCGCGGATCAGCTTGCCACCCATATCGAGGTGTCGCGCGCCCAAAAATAGAAAGATCACCCTCCTGAAGCTGCAAGATGCTCGCAAGAGCCTGTAATCGATCTAGATCGACTGTCCAACGGTTGATACGTCACGTAAGAGCGGTTCGAAGATAGTTGCACCGGGCGTGTGTGGGAGAAGATGAGTTCATCCAGTAGTGCTCGGACTTTGCCTTGATCGAATCGTGCCTCCACGCCGGGGCGTCGACTCTATACCAAAATAAACCGAATCTATCGCGTGGATTAGATATGTCTATGCTCCACGAGTTCTGCTATTTCGACTCTTTACAAAAGAAATTTGTTTGAATACTGTCTTGTATACAGTAAAGGAAATCACCTCGGTTACTAACCGCCGCGACGCCTAGATGGTGTCCTAAGGCATCTGTATCTCGCGATGAGCTATTCCTCATAGCTCATTTTGTAAGTAGTTGTGTCTTGTTCGGCTTCGCGAGCTCTCTACTTTGGGCGTAATGATTTTCTGTACGTTTTTAGTGTCAATCCGCAATTGATCCGTAATTGCACTGCACAGTTCAACTAAGAAAGGGTTTACGATGAAAACTCAATCCCTCATAGGTCACACGCTGTTGCTGAGATTCGCAGGTAGTATTCCTTGTCTCAATAAGAGGCCATTTTTTTTGCCTAAGATAGTTAGTCTTAGTAACGCGCTTCGCTTGGCTTCCATCGTCGCCTTCCTGTATTTGGCAGTTTCTGCCGGATTGTGTCAGGACGCAGCGACTCTTTCCGGAACGGTGAAAGATCCAACTGGCTTAGGAGTCCCCGATGCGCTGGTCATTTTGACCAATCAAAAGACTTCGGATATGCGGAAGTCCGTGACAGGTGCTACTGGTGCCTATTCTTTTACGGGCCTCCCCGTTGGCGACTACAAGATCCAGATCAGTGGGCATGGCTTTGCGGACCTGGAGAAGGTGATTTCATTAACCCCTGGCCGGACCAATGTCGACCTGCCGTTGATGCTGGCAGGGAACGTGGAATCGGTCTCCGTTGATGCAAAGACGGACCCGTACAACGCCGTTCCTGTCCAGCCGACGGATGCCGTCTTTGGTCTGAACCAAAAGATTACGGATATTCCGCGCTCCATCTCAACCGCGGATTCCGCACTGCTGGATCTGTACTCGGCCAGGACGGTGAACGATCTGGTCACCGTCGTGCCAGGCTCGTTCACAGCGGCTTACTTCGGCATTGCAGGAAGCGTGTTTCTCCGTGGTGATATCGCAGACAATTACTTCCGTGGATTGCGGCGCGTCGAGAACCGAGGAAATTATCAGACACCGATCTCAGCCTCGGATCACATCGAGATTGTTAAGGGGCCTCCCGCTCCCATTTACGGTCCGGGCAGAATTGGCGGATTCATGAATTTTTATCCGAAGACGGTGCGGAGCGAAGGCGCAAAGTGGATGGAAGCGGGTCATGGTGCCATCGTCGCTAGGTATGGCGAATACGACGACAAAGTCGGCAGCGGCGAGTATGGAATGCCTTTCAAGATAGGTTCTCATCGCTCGGGCGCCTACGCCTTCTTTGAAACGAAGGACTCGCACAGCTTCTACCGGGGCGTCTTTGATAAATACAAGCTTGGCCAGATTGCGTTCGATACGGAACTCTCCCCAAAGTGGAGATTGGCTTACGGCTTTCAGGGCTATAACGATAAGGGGATTCAGGCTCTTGGTTGGAATCGAGTGACCCAGGATCTAATCGACCACCAGACGTACCTGGCTGGAAGCCCGGCCATCAATCTCGCCTCGAATGGATCGAACATCGGCCCCAATCAGATATCCCCGGGATTGTTGAACACATTTGCATGGCAGCAAAACATGGGAGCAGTGTTCCCCTATTACGGTAATTCACAGTTTTATGCGCTGAACCCCGCCACAGTTCACTTCGTTACGCTGCCTCTAAACCAAATCATGGTTGATGGTGCCAATGACTTCCTGAGCGCGACAACCTACACCGCATATTTCGACGTCGTCGGTGAGATCAAGCCCGGAGTAACCTTCAAAAACCAGTCTTTCTACGATCGGCTTAATTCCCAGAAATTCAGCAGTTATGGCTTCGGGGCGGACTATAGACCGTGGACAGTCGAAAACAAGTCGACACTGGCCTTCAGTTGGCATCCGAATTCCGTGGTCACGATGAATGCCTTCACCGGATTCGACTTCACCAGAGTTCAGGTCTCGGCTGGCGAAGAACGCGACGACTACCAGGTGGTTGACCGGCGCGATCTTTCGGCTGGGCCTACTGCCAACGATCGCATGCAGGGTCCCTGGGACAGCACGCCGGCAATCCCATTTCAATACATGAACGTAGGCACGTACACGGATAACGGTCTCTTCTGGCTTTCCAATATTGACTTCTGGAATAAACTTGTTTTCACGCTGGGCGCACGCCTGGATCGCTACTCACCCGATTTTTGGGGCCGCGATTCTGGTTCCGGACCACTTACCCATGAGAAGGCCAAGAATACCGGCGGACTTCTCAATGGCAGCGTGAGCTACAGAACTGCATTTCACCTTACTCCATACTTCACCGCGGCAACTTCACGCTTCCTGGACCTGGGACAGGGAAATGAGATCGATGCTTCGGAGATCCCGGGTGGAATCTATATCCAACCCTCCAGCCTTTACGAGGGTGGTGTAAAGGCCGACCTCGACCAGAAGTTCTATGCGTCTCTGTCGGTCTACCGGCAAAAGCGCTCCGCATGGGACAGCCAAACGCTGTCGCTCGATTACTTCAAGGCCAAAGGCGCAGAATTGGAAGCTCGTGCGTTCCTTCTGAAACGCCTTACTTTGACGGGCGCTGTCACCTGGCAGGAACCGCAACAGCTCAATGCACCTTTTCTGCTCGACATCCCTGTTAGCCTGCTGGGTCTCACGCCCGAGCAAGCATACGGTGGGAAATTCGAAGGCGTCGCAAATATATTCCCGCACAAAGGAGCATATCCGGTGGCCGGACAGCCGCATTGGGTTGTCAGCCCATTTGCAACAGTGAACATCACCAGGAATGTCGGGTTCCTGCTCGGGACGACGTGGGTAGCCGCGGTCAAGGCCGGATACATTAGCAACGTGGTGCTTCCCTCCTACGCGCTCACGCGCGGAGGAGTCTTCTATCGCAGAAAAAACTATGAGGTCAACTTTGGGATCAACAACATGTTCGACGCTAAATACTTTCAGAGTCAGTACCTATTCGAGGATTCTCTGGTCAAACCAGGAGAGCTGCGCACCGTAGGCGGTACGGTCAAATATTCATTCTAGTGTTGGAGGAAGCTTACGTTGCTTATCAATGAACCTGCAGTTATGGATGAAGTATTGTCTCTTCATCACGAATATGAAACGGCCCTCGTTAGTAATAACGTGGAGAAGCTGACGGCGTTCTTCTGGGATTCTGCCCACGCGCTGCGGTTTGGAGTGGCAGAAAGCTTGTACGGTTCCTCGGAGATTGAGGCATTTCGGAAGGCTCGCCCTGCCCTCAACCTCGAACGGGAAGTGCTCAATCTCAGGATTGTAACTTTCGGTAGTCAGTGCGCTACGGTGACACTGGAATTCAAACGTATGGCAAACGGAATTCCTCGACACGGCCGCCAAAGCCAGGTTTGGATGAAGTTTGAGGAGGGTTGGAAGATAGTTAGCGCACATGTCTCTTTTACGCCAACGTCGTACATGGATGCTGCTGCCGGCTTAATCGGCTTGCAGATTCCTGCGGAGTACAGAGAGGGAGTGCGTCAGAATATCGAACGCACCTCCCAGATCATTGCTCCACTCCTCGGGTTTTCAATATCGGAACAGACCGAGTCCGCGCAGGTGTTTGAGCCATGACAATTCCTTTCATTCCCAATGATGACGCTACGGCCCTCTCTGTAGACATACGGACTCGAAAACGCTCCGCTCGCGAGGTCACGGTGGCTGCGCTCGAAACGATCCGATGCCAGGACAGCAAACTGAACTGTTTCACGATGGTTTTGGAAAACGAAGCCCTCGCGCAGGCGGACGCAATCGACAGCCGGATCTTCGCCGGTGACGATCCGGGGCCGTTGGCCGGCGTTCCATTCGCAGTCAAAAATCTGTTCGACATCGCTGGTCACACAACCATCGCTGGCTCCAAGATCCACGCGGAGAAACCCGCAGCGGACAGAGATGCAGCTGTCGTGGAACGTTTGAAAGGAGCCGGGGCCGTTCTTCTGGGCGCGCTGAACATGGACGAATACGCCTATGGCTTCACGACCGAGAACACGCACTACGGCCCTACGCGTAATCCGCACGATCCAGAGCGTGTCGCTGGCGGCTCGTCCGGTGGCTCCGCTGCCGCAGTAGCTGCGGGAATGGTGCCACTGACGGTGGGATCGGATACGAATGGCTCCATTCGTGTGCCGGCTGCGCTTTCCGGCGTGTACGGATTGAAGCCCACCTACGGTCGAATCTCTCGTGCGGGCGCGTTCCTTTTCGCCGAGAGCTTTGATCATGTCGGTCCATTTGCCCGTTCGGTACGCGACATCGCTCTTGCCTTCGATCTTATGCACGGCCCTGACCCGCGGGACCCTGTTGCGAGCAAGCGGCCTGCCGAAGCTGTGTTACCGGAACTGGAACTCGGCACGAGCGGTTTGCGGATCGCTGTAGCAGACGGCTATTTCAGTAGCCAGGGCACTCCGGAAGCGTTTGAGGCAGTTCGCAAGGTCGCCAAAGCTCTTGATGTTCAGCAGACCGTAACTATTCCTGACGCCGAGAAGGCCCGGGCCGCCGCTTATATCATCACTGCTTGTGAAGGCGGCAATCTCCACCTGCCAGATCTCCGAACCCGACCGCACGATTTCGATCCTGTAGTCGTGGAACGGTTCCTGGCCGGCACATTGATGCCAGCATCCTGGTATTCCCATGCGCAGCGGTTTCGCAGAGTATTCCGCGACAGTATGCGAGAGCTGTTCCGTACAGTAGACGTAATTCTGGCACCGGCCACTCCTTGTTCTGCTATCCGCATCGGACAGGCAACAATTGTGCTGGACGGCAAGGAAGTGCCGTCACGACCCAACTTGGGAGTCTTCACGCAGCCCATCTCATTTATCGGACTGCCGGTCATGTGTGTTCCGGTCTTCGAGCCGGGTTCGCTTCCGCTGGGAGTGCAAGTGATCGGAGCGCCCTATCGTGAAACTTCTGTTCTCCGGGTTGCTCGGCAGCTTGAGCAGACGGGAGTCTCCTGTGCGCCGATGGTAGTGCCCGAGCTGATAACCGCGCATGAAGGGCCGGCATGAACAAATCCAGCCAATTCACACGCAGAGGATTTATCACTTCTCTGACGATGGCCGGAACTGCCGCTGCATTCGCGAAACCACCTCTGCTGAAAGGAGTGGAGCCGCCGCTGGTCATGGGATTCCTTTACGGCGGCCCCAAGAATGACCTCGGCTACAACCAGTCGCACGCTGAAGGAAAGCAGAGGCTAACGTCTCTGCCTTTCGTCAAAGCCATCGACGAATCCAACATCACCGAAACTGTCGCGGTAGAAGGGTCTATGCGCGACATGATCCATCAGGATGGTGCGCGCGTGATCTTCGCCACCTCCTATGGCTATCTCGATCCCTTCGTCCTTCGAGTTGCGCGCGAGAGTCCTGACGTGCAGTTTTTTCACTGCGGAGGTTCCTATCGTGAAGGGATCGATCCGCCCAATATAGGGATCTACTTCGGCTTTATCGACGAAGTCGAGTACCTCGCCGGACTAACTGCCGGACTGATGACTCGAACCGGGCGACTGGGTTTCGTCGCAGCCAAGCCCATCCCGCAGGTTTTGCGCAATATCAACAGCTTCATGCTGGGGGCGCGCAGCGTGAATCCATCTGTATCGATGAAAGTTTTGTTCACTGGCGACTGGGTCCTGCCGCTGCGGGAGGCGGAGGCGGCCAGCAGTCTCGCCGATCAGGGAGCAGATGTGCTCACGGGACATACCGGTTCACCACGAGTCATTGTGCAGGTTGCTGAGCGCCGCGGGATATGGGCCACGGGCTATCAGTTCGACCAGTCAGTGGTAGCCCCGCATCGCTTCCTGACAGGCGCGGAATGGTCTTGGGGAGTGGTCTACAAGCGGTACGCGCAGATGATTCACGAAGGCAAATCCGTAACCAACGGAACGATCCCACGGCGCATGACCGGAACGCTCAAAGACCAGTTCTGTCGGCTGTCCCCATTCGGTCCTGCCGTAACGCCAGCGATTCGTAACAAGGTGGCCCAGGTTCAAGAGCAACTTCTCAACGGCTCTCAGACAATCTATCAGGGTCAGTTGCGCGACAACAGAGGAAGGATCGTTGTTCCTACGGGCAAGACACTTTCGATCGAAGACCCATCCCTCGACGGCATGAACTGGTTGCTCGAAGGAATCGAAGGGGAAGTCAAATATCTATGAAGCGCCATTCCATGATTCCTTCTCCGAGGTCCATTGAATCTGTCGCAATTCCGGCGATTGCCTTTTTGCTTGCGATGGCGCTATTCGGTGGATTCTGCGTCTTCTGGGGTGCGCCTTTTTGGGGTGTCTTTTCTTCCATCTATCGTGCTGGATTCGGGAGCTGGTACTCCTGGCAAAACAGCTTGCTGCGCGCAGCCCCTTTGATGCTCTGCGGGCTGTGTACAGCTCTTCCAGCACGCGCCGGAATCATTACCGTCGGAAACGAAGGAGCCTTCGTGATGGGAGGATTGGCCGCCGCTGCCGCTGGTCTCGCGACGCAATCCGCACCCGCATGGGTCAGCCTTTCATCGATGGCCGTCGCCGGTATCGTTGCGGGTGGCCTCTGGATCGCTCTCGCTGCCGGCTTGCAACATTATCGTGGCGTCAACGCCGTCATCAGCAGCTTACTGATGAATTACATCGCCATTGCCTTCATGCTGCAGTTGGTAGAAGGCCCGATGCGCGACCCCGGCAGTCTGAATTTTCCAGCGACCTATCCCATTTCGCCGTCGCATCAGCTCGGTCGGCTTTTCAACTCCCGTGTTCACATGGGTCTGGTCTTTGGAGTGGTTGCGTCGCTTCTCGTATGGTTCTTGCTTGAGCGAACTGTATGGGGCATGAAGGTAAAGGTCGTCGGCGGAAACTCTCGAACGGCTAGCTTAGTCGGTCTACCGCTGGGCGCAATAATACTCACGGCAAGCTTCATCGGAGGAGGATGCGCCGGTTTAGCCGGCATGGTGGAGGTCGCAGCTGTACACGGTCGAGCGAGCCATGCCATAGCGGCGGGGTACGGATACGCCGGCATACTCGTCGCTTTTCTCTCGCGCCAATCCCCGCTTCGCATCGTGATCGTCTCGCTGATCCTTGGTGCAGTGATCGCAAGCGGTGGCAGTCTTCAACGCGATCTCGATCTCCCCGATGCCTCCATCGCGGTATTTGAAGGGATCGTATTCCTACTGATTCTTGCTTCGGAGACGCTCTACGGGCGCTTTGAATTCTTCTGGGACACGCGCGATGCATTTTAATTCCGTCAATCTTTGGGTGGTCGCTGCGGCGCTGCTCGGAGCCGCGATTCGCGGCAGTATTCCGTACATGTTCGTCAGCCTCGGAGAATGCCTCACCGAAAAGAGCGGCCGAATCAATCTGGGCATGGAAGGCATCCTCCTTATGAGTGCGATGACCGCATTCGCGGTTTCGCAGCGTACCGGATCGCCGTGGCTCGGAGCCCTGACGGCTGCAATCGTCGGTGGGATTCTTGGACTCTTGCACGGCAGCTTGACGGAGCTGCCGGGTGTCAATGACATCGCCGCCGGGGTCGCAATGGTTGTATTCGGCAGCGGTCTAGCGTTTTTCTTTGGAAAGCAGTTTGTCGCGCCCATGGCACCGCAACTGCCTGTGCTTGAGTTTGGCAAGTGGGCATCGAATCCTGCGCTACGCGCTGCCCTCCGGATCAGTCCACTATTCTTTCTCGGCATTGTAACCGCGTTCGTTCTGCACTACGCCCTCAAATACACACGCTGGGGACTTCACGTCCGTGCCGTTGGCGATGCACCCGAGGCAGCTCGTTCCATGGGTATCTCCGCACGTCAGCATCGATTAATCGCCACAACCATCGGCGCCACCCTGGCAGGCATCGGCGGCGCACACTTGACTCTTTACTTTCCCGGTATCTGGTCAGAGGGCATCTCAGGAGGGCAAGGTCTTATGGCAGTGGCTCTTGTAATTTTCGCCCGTTGGTCTCCGCTTCGCTGTCTCGCGGTCTCTCTCTTCTTCGGAGGCGCCCAGGCCCTGGATCCCTCGTTGCAAGCCTTGGGATTCGGCGGCTTCTACCATCTCCTCAATGCTTCGCCATACGTCCTCACTCTCATTCTGATGATCGTTTCCTGTTCCCGAAGCCGTAAGTTGATAGGTATGCCCGGCGCCCTGGCAGGTAGAGGATGAGCGCTAAACAGCCACGTTTGGTGGAAGTCAAATCCATTCGCAAGTCGTTCGGTAATTTTCGCGCACTGGACTCTGTAAACCTCACTGTACGCCCTGGAACCTTTCACGCCGTCATCGGAGAAAACGGAGCCGGCAAGAGCACCCTTGCCAAGTGCATGTTCGGCTTCCACGCACTTAATGCAGGAGAAGTCGCGGTCGATGAGATGCGCATTACCAACCCTGATGACGCTCGACGTCTAGGCATGGGCATGGTGTTTCAGAACTTTACGCTGGTTCCATCCATGACCATTGCAGAGAATTTGTTGCTGGCACGTAAGGATCTACCCTCTTTCATTAACTGGCGCGAAGAACACACTCGTTTACAAAAGTTCCTTGAGACAGCTCCGTTCTCCATCGACCTCGAGAGCCGTATTGCACATCTTGCAGCAGGCCAGAAACAGAAAGTAGAGATCCTGAAGCAGCTCTATCTGGATACAAAGGTCCTGATACTGGACGAACCCACCTCTGTTCTGACGCCAGCCGAGTCAGATGAGGTGATGGGCGTGCTTGCCCGGATGGTAGAGCGGGGCACCTTAAGCGTAGTGCTCATCACTCACAAATTGCGCGATGTGATGGACTTCGCTGACGATGTAACCGTCTTGCGTCATGGCCGTGTCGTCGCGTCCATGCCAGTTGAGCAAGCCAACCCAGTCAAGCTCGCCGAGTTGATGATGGGAGAATCGCGGCCCCCTGAGCCCATCACCAAGAAAAACAATTCCACGCCGACTGCAGCCGCGTTAGAAGTCAAGGAGCTGACCGTCCGTGGTGATAACGGATTGGTGGCCGTGAATCAAGTCAGCTTGACGGTTCACCGCGGAGAGATTCTCGGCGTAGCCGGTGTTTCGGGCAACGGTCAGCGAGAGTTGGTTCAAGCTATTGCAGGTCAGTGCACTATCGAGAGCGGCGAGATTCGTTCTTTTGACGAGCCGTTCTATCCCACTCGCCGCGGCATCCGTAAGGCTGGCCTATTCACTTTGCCTGAGGAACCGCTCGAGAACGCAACCGTCCCTTCCATGAGTGTGGCGGAAAATATCTCTTTACGGAAATTTGACCAGCCTCCGTTCGCAAAAGCGCGATGGTTCCTCAATCGCTCGGCGATCAAGGATGCCGCTTTAGCAGTCATTCGGAACTTCTCGATCCGCCCGCCCTTTCCTGACGTTCCCATTCGTAATCTCTCTGGCGGCAACGTGCGTAGGGCCGTGCTTGGGCGCGATCTCATGGGCAACGAGGCCAAAATTCTGGTAGTTGCCAACCCGTGTGTCGGTCTAGATTTTGTTGCCACGGCATTCGTGCACAACCATCTGGTCGAAATCAGAAATGACGGCGGAGCATTGTTGCTGGTAAGCGAAGACCTTGACGAGTTGGTCAAGTTGGCAGACCGAATCGTGGTGATGAGCGGCGGAGTAATCGCACATGAAACACTACCCTCGGAGCTGGACCGGACGGTTGTTGGAAGTTATATGGGGGGTCACGTCGCTGCTTCTGCGTCCTGCAAAATCTACTCCTGACTCTCACCCCGGCACCATACGGTGGCCATGAACCAGTAGTAGTTTTTTGCGTAACTTCCTTTTCTCGGACTCCTGAGCAAGAGCCTTCTGCGGAAGATTCGCCAGCGAGAATGGATCGCCTTCAAGAGGTTGTGCGTCTCCTCCTGATGAAGAACCGGACAATGCGGATGGCTTTGTTAGCTGAAAAGGCATCGCCCAATCTGGCGACTCTCCTAGGAGCCGCTTGAGTTTCCTTATGCTTTCGGAAAAGGGCATCCTTGAGGACCTTTGCCGTGGATTTCACAAACCAAGAAAAGCTAACGAGCGACGCCGGCCTTTGCCGGCTACGATTCATACGAGTTTTTGAAATAAAATCGACCATTCATAACCCGCAGGGTCACGGTAACCCAACCGCCGCGCACGGAAGAGACCATTCCTTCCCCGCTGGTCATCTCGGGTAGATTGGTATATATCTATGGACGTTGTTAGGAGCTGATTAATCGATGCTTCTCTACACCAGGCGTGGGACCGTTTGGATCATCGTTTATCTGCTCTTTATTCTCTCCCCCCTCTTCGCGCTCCTGGTTGGTTCGTTGCCCCCAGCGCGGGATTTCTGGACAGAATTCTCGGTCGCGATCGGCTATGCCGGCCTCGCGATGATGGGTCTGCAGTTCGGCCTCACGGCGCGCTTCCGGTATGTCACCGAGCCATGGGGCGAGGACGTCATCTATCACTTTCACCGACGGATCTCTCTGATAGCGGTCGCCCTGGTCATAGCGCACCCGCTCATCCTGTTCGCCGTCCGGCCGGAATTGCTCGTGCTACTCAATTCCATCACGGCGCCGTGGCGCGCTCGCTTCGCCGCGCTGTCCCTCTACTCCCTGATCGCTCTCGTGGTAACGGCCCTGTGGCGTGTCGAGTTGAAGATTCGGTACGAGACGTGGCATTTATCCCATATTGCGCTCGCGATTATCGCCGTCATGGCAGGGCTCCTACATATGGTGGGATGGGGTTTCTATCTGGTCAATCCTTGGAAGCGGGCGCTGTGGATCGGCATGACGATCTTCTGGATCGGTTTGCTGCTTTATGTGCGCATCGTAAAGCCGCTATTCGTGCTCCGGCGAGCATACCGTGTCTTGGAAGTGCGCAAGGAACGCGGCGACACTTCCACGTTAGTGATGCTCCCTGAGGGCCACCCCGGATTCCGCTTCACGCCTGGCCAGTTCGGCTGGCTGACAGTGTGGGGAAGCCCCTTCAAGATCACCGGACATCCATTCTCGTTCTCGTCGAGCGCCGAGGTTACGGATGGGCGCGTCGAGATGTCGATCAGGAATCTAGGCGACTTCACGAGTGAGATTTACAAGGTGCCGGTGGGGCAGCGCGTCTATCTCGACGGGCCGTATGGCGCGTTCACTATCGGCAACCCGGCGGACATTCACGTGTTGATCGCCGGAGGTGTCGGCGTTACGCCAATGGTGAGCAT
>Ga0210409_10000316_pt1 | contig 90779 bp, 77 predicted proteins | sample IncBWH17MmetaG_FD_161649 | JGI IMG/M metagenome (GOLD analysis project Ga0210409, IMG submission 161649) | Forest soil microbial communities from Barre Woods Harvard Forest LTER site, Petersham, Massachusetts, United States - Inc-BW-H-17-M | ecosystem: Environmental > Terrestrial > Soil >... | reverse complement strand
CAAGGGGATGTGACGCGGGTATTAGCCAGCCCTTCCAATGACCGCCAATCTTGAAATTACTCTTTGATTGACAGTCCAGCAGGATTTCTCCCGAAAAGTCGGCTAGTGTCTACGAATTCTGTTGGGACCCACTTGGACGTAAAACCGGCATCTCGGACACGTGATTGCGGCCGATCGACTCGTTACGGCCTTTTGCGACCACACGGACACCCATTCCCAATCGGACCGCCGGATTTATTTTGCAGCGGCAACTTTGGCTTTGAGACAATAGCGCGCGGGCGGGGCATCAAACTCGCGCCAGAAGGCGCGGTTGAACGCCGGCTCGGATTCGTGACCGACCTCACCAGCAATTCGGATTGCGTTAACTTGTCAGGTCGCCGCTCTCAGCCATCGGCATGTCGCGCAGCCGCTTTCCGGTCACGCTAAAGATGGCATTGCTCACTGCGGGGGCCAGGCCTACGATCGGTGTCTCGCCCGCGCCTGTCGATGGCAAATCTTTTCTGTCTATCAACACCATGTCAATTTCCGGCATGTCGCTGAAACGAGGAACGCGATATTGCGCAAAATGCGGGTTCAGAATCCTTCCGTCCTTAAAGTGAATTTCCTCAAACAGCGCGCCTCCGATGGCCTGCACCACTGAGCCCAGGATCTGGTTTCGCAGACCATCGGGATTCACGATCGCGCCTGACTCCCACGCCTCCACCACGCGGTGGAGACGCACGTGTTTGTTGGCAGAATCCATTTCCACGTCGACGCAAGTTGCGACGTAGCCGCCCTTTTCCAGTCCACCGGCAATACCGAAGCCATGACTCGGCGCGGGCTTCCGCTTGCCCCAGTCAAATCGCTCCGCTGCGGCCTGAAAAACGGCGCGCAATCTCGGGTCGGTGAGGTTCTTTAGGCGAAACGCCAGAGGATCCATGCCGACCGCGTGTGCCAGTTCATCCATGTGCACTTCGCGAGCAAAATGGTTTGCTGTGGCTGCCAGCGCGCGATATGAACCTTGCCGCAACGGAGATGTTGCGGCATGAAATTGTGCAATCGGGCTCGCCACGTTGTATGGCGTGTTGATGCCTGACGGGCCTGAATTGTAATTGTGATGCTCCCACGCCACAAGCGTGCCATCCCGTTTTGCCCCACTGCGAATCCCAATCCATCCCGCAGGGCGAAAATAGGCCCATGTGAATTCTTCTTCGCGCGTCCAGACAACTCTGACTGGCTTGCCAGCCGCCCTGGCCAGACGCGCAGCTTCCACCGCGCATTCGCCGGTATGTTTGCCTCCGTATCCACTGCCCATGTCCGGCATAATGACGCGGACCTTTGCGGCCGAAATACGAAACGCCGCAGCCAGCTCGTCACGAACGCCAAAGGGGCGCTGCGTCCCTGTCCACACCGTAAGCTTGTCCCCGTTCCATTCAGCAACAGCGGCGCGCGGTTCCAGCGGAGCGTGAGCAATGTACTGCACCGTGTAGTGCTGCTCCAGCTTCACATCCGCTGTGGCCATAGCCCGCTGCACGGAATCCGTCTCGCTCGGTTGACCACGTTCTTCACCTTCAGGATGCCTGCGAAGATAGTCAAACAGCTCCTGATTCGAGATTTGCGAAGGCACGTTCCACTTGGCTTGTATCGCGGAGATCGCCTGCTCCGCCGTCCGGTCATCCGGAGCGACTACGCCGATAAAATCGCCATCCCGCACCGCTCGCACGCCCGGCATCTTATCTGTCGCGCTTGTATCCACCGAAACCAGCGTTGCGTTGAACCCCGAAGGCCGCAGCACTTTGCCAGACATCATCGCAGGCCGAACAATGTCCGAGGGGTAGTGGTGTTTCCCCGTTACAAATTCGCGACCATCCACTTTCGGGATGGCTTTGCCGGCAATCTTCCATTCGATTACTGGAGTAAGATGCGGGTCGGTTGCGACGGTCTGCGTCAGCTTCTCGCCTCGCGTAATTTCTCCATACGCCAGTGACTGTCCTGTTTTTGGATTGGCGACCTTGCCGTTCGCTGCTGTGAGCGCGGCAGGGTCGACCTTCCACCGTTGTGCCGTGGTTTCCACCAATAACTGCCTAGCAGCCGCTGCCATGTTGCGTAACTGTGGCCCCATGATTGGCATAGAGCGGCTGCCGAATGTGCCCATATCCCAAGGGACAAGGTCTGTGTCCCCCATCACCATAGTGATCGAGTCGAGCGGCGCGCGAATCTCGTCAGCCACGAGCTGCGCCAGGGAGGTGCGGATGTTCTGCCCGACCTCAACCTTGCCGGTAAATACTGTGATCCTGTTGCCTTCATCAATGTGCAGCCATGCGCTGATCTCCTGCGGCAATGCCTGGTCGCGAGAGCCCCGTCCACTTTCCTGCGCTTCGCCGCGAACGCCAGTGAGGCAAACCAGCAACCCGCCGCCGCACAGCCTTAGAAATTCTCGGCGGTCCAGCTGAAACCAGTGCAGCCGATCTCCCATTTCATCGGTTGGCATGAGCCGCGCCTCCCTTCGCTTCCATTTCGGCCGCGCGTTTAATGGCGGCCACAATGCGCGGATACGTCCCGCATCGGCAGATATTGCCGTCCATGTATTCGACGATCTGTTGATCGGTGGGATGAGGATGCTCGCGCAGCAGCGCGGTGGCAGAGAGGATCATACCCGAGGTGCAGTAACCGCACTGAAACGCTTCTTCATCCAGAAACGCCTTCTGTACCGGACTGAGAGTGCCAGCGCTTTCCAACCCTTCGATGGTCGTAATCTGTGAGCCTGAGGCGGGTGCGGCTCCGGTGAGGCAGGATCGTCTCGCGGTTCCGTCAATAAGCACGGTACAGGCTCCGCACTGTCCCTCTCCACAGCCATACTTTGTGCCTGTCAAATGCAACTGGTTGCGTAGAACTGAAAGGAGGCTTTCGTTCCCCGACGCGCGAACATGATGTTCCCCGCCATTGACATTTAGAACGACGTCATCCATCCCGGACCTCCTGAACAAAGGGAAATATCGGAGGTACTGCAGCCACTAGAATACGCCGACTCATTCGGATGGAGCCTGATCGAATCCAGAACAGCCCAGAATGAAAAGCGACTTCTTCGGGTTTCCCGACAACCCCCACAACAACTCACCAGAATCGACACCGCCCAAAGAACCGAGCTATTCGATCATGCCCTGTCTTAGAGGTTGAGATCAGGAGGCAAGCATCCTGATCTCAACGCAGCGTCGCGCAGTGTCCGCGGTTAGCGGCTAGTAACGTTGACAAAATGAGCAGCAACCGGTGTCTTCCTTTTCTCGAAATCAGCAATCAAATCCTCAATGCTGGCTTCGCGCACGACTCCGGAGGCAGCTGACCTCATGCAAGCAGAGGCCACTTTGAGTTGAGCGTTGTGATACCCGCGCCAAAAAGACGGCGTGGTACCGGGACGTGAACGGGCATACAGAGGCATAGGTTTACCCTCGCAGGTTGACGTAGGTTGTCGGTTGACCGCTTGCCGGTTAAACTCCGACCGCGCGGAGTGAACAGAACTGGGTTGGGAATGCAGCCTGGCCCGGGGGTTCAGGGTTACGGTTGAGGATCGGCTCGACCCGCAGAACCGCTTCACTGCCACAAACACCGCAACGATAGGGCCGGGAGTTGGAGATCGTGTTGTAGTTCTCGCAATAAACCGCAACGTGCAGCGGAATACTGCAGATCGCGGGCTCCGCGCGGATTTCTACGACTTTCGGCATCGAGCATCACCTCCAAGAGGCGTTGTCGCCACTTTTCTTTTGGGGTTTGGTTTAGGGAAGCGGCCACCGATAGCGAACGCGTCATCTTCGTTCGTGAGTCGATGGATCGGAAAGTGATCGACTCCGAAGGTCTCGATGATCATTTCTTTGTGGCCCTCACAAAACACTTCTTCGTCGATCACCCAGGCCGCTGCCCGCCTGCACATCGAGCACTGGATGAAATTCATGGTTGACCTCAAAACAAGAAAAAAGGGATGCGATGTTTCGCATCCCATCAGTCCCGTTTGGCACTACTAGTCAGGCCGCCGAACTGCCCGGAGCGGCCTGCGTCATCTCGTCTACCAGGTTCTTGAGCACACCGAAGTTCGGCACCCTGGCAAGCGACTGGACGCCGTGGTGGTCGAGAATCGAGTAGAACTTTGTCTCCGGGATCTCCGCTGCAAGCTTCCGTACTTGAGCCATTCCTCGAGTGGCGCTCTCCATCCAGTTCAGCACGCTTTGTTGTACCTGCTGGTTGGGAATGTCCCGAGCGGACCGCGCCTGCGCAACCATCGTCAGAATGCTCAGATAGAGAGCTTGGCCAAGTTCCTGGCGATGCCCCTCAATCTTCGTAGTGACGCTGGCATCAAGAGGGCCCTTTGTAACAGTTAGAGAAGATCTTGGCTGCCGATCGCACTTCCCTGCTGCATTCGGCTGCTTCGCTGGCGTTTGGCTGTTCGGAAGTGCCCACGCTGGTAAGTTTGGAACACACTTGGGCTGCTTATTCTCGTTCAGATCAACCCACATCTCAGCAAAGCTGTAGAAATACCGGCCGAGCCCGAAGCACGAGCACGCACGTTTGAAGGCTTGCGCCTCCGCGCTGGTCATTGCGTTTTCGTCATCGGCCCATTCCTCGCCGCTGCCACTGTGGCTTCCGATGCCGGCGATGGTCACTGTGCAGGTCACCAGCACCTTGCCCGTCTGAATCATCTTGTCTTTCTTGAGCCTGGTTACGGGCGAAATGGTGTGGACCGTGTACTGCCGGGTCCATCCACTCGCAGTGAGGACTTCGTTCAGCCTGTCCGTGTACGCCCGCGGATTGGCATACGGTGTGACACGACCTTTGCGGTCGTCTCGGGATGTAGCTGCCACAAGCCATTTGACCTCATCTTTATCGAATGGCTCTTCGAGGCACAGCAACATGTCCGCAATCTCTTGCCTATTTGGTTCCATAATTCACCTACTTGTCTGGAGTTTGAAGAGAATCGCGTGGCGGTTCTGTAGAGGTGTGCGCGGGTACGTGCTTTCGCTACGCCGCCGCAGCACCCGCTCAGGGACAATCGACTGCAAGTGGCTGAGCAGCTTCTACGCGCTCAAAATGGAATGTCGTCGTCCGTGATACCAACACTCCCGAAGTCGTCTGCGGGATCGCTGTACCGGTTCGTCCGACCCTGCGAATCACGACTTTCACTCGCTGGACGACCGGTGGATCCTTCCGCCGGCGACAGCAAGCTAATCTCATTGATGACGATCTCGGTGCGATAGGCTTTCTTGCCAGACTCTTTGTCATCCCAGGAACGCGTCGTGATGCGTCCCTCGACATAGAGTTTGGATCCCTTCTTCACATAGTCGCGAAGAATCTCGGCGCCTCGTGCATATCCCACAAGGTTGTGCCACTCCGTCCGCTCCTGCCACTCGCCACCCTTATCCTTGTACCTTTCGCTGGTTGCCAAGGATAGGTTTGCGACGAGCGTGCCGCCCGTCGTCGATCTGATTTCGGGGTCCTTCCCGACGTTTCCGAGCAGGATTACCTTATTGACAGTCTTTGCCATGATTGCTTTTCTCCTATTCCCACGCCTTTGTCGTTCCGGCGTGAAGCCTTAGTGATCCTCAATGGAAGACGTGCTCGATCGCCTCCTCGAGCCCGATGGGTTGATAGCCGTGAACTGAGTAGCGAAAGCAGGTCCCATCGTGAGCAATGTTGAGATACCGTCTCGTATCTCTGTGTTTGTACAGATGAATCTGTTCGGACCGACCCATAAACATAAAATCAACACACAGAGATGGGCCTAGCATTCGTTCGAGAGGCTGCCAATCGCCGCTGATTGACGCCTCTGTGAGCGCGATCATGCTGGCACCTCGAGCGCGTGTTTAACTGTCCCTGCTTCCAGCAAATGACAATGGCGGCATCCGGTGCAGCAGACCGCTTCGGTGACCTTGAGGGTCGCCTCGATCCAAGGAGTATCCGGCAGGCCCTGTTCACCGCCTCGGGTAAAGAAGTGAGGCATAGCGCCACCACGAAACGCTGCATCTTTACCCCATAGTTCCGTTTCGAGCGTACCGTTGCGGCCCAGAAAGAGAATTTGGCTCCTCAGTTCGGGGCGCTTTCGGTCCGCACCCTCCAGTGAGTGACACGTAATCAAAAGGTCGTAGGTTTGTTCGTAACGAAACATTTCCACTCGAATCAATGCGGCGTCAACAACAACAGCGTGAACACCATTCGGAAGAAAGTTCTGCACTCGCTGCAGCCAAGACAGCGCCTCTCCGTCCTTGCCGACGAAGCCAACATAGTGACCAAGGTCCGCCACCGCGCCGCCTGATTCCTCTCCACGCAACTTCCATTCATTGGCGCGTTGCTGGTAAACGATCTCAAGCTGCGGCCGGCAGCGGATCCCTGTCTTTCGAATCTGTTCTCGGGTTTCTGCCGGAAAAGTGAGCCCGCGACGTGCCAAGGTTGTAAGCCGACTGTCTTTCACACTCCCTCCTCTTTCTATCGGTGTGTGCGTACTGCGATAGGCTGACCCAGCGCCTCGCGGATCATCTCCCGCGTGCACCCGGCCCAGCATTTGTAGTAGCGAGGGTCCGCAGTTGAGATTGCCAGATTGTCCATCGCTCGGTCACGGCCCTGGCTCGCGCAGGATGGGCATTGCGTCCAGTAGTTGCCGCTTCGTTTGGCTCTAACTTTGATGTGTTGCAAGATCTGAAAACCGCCGTGGTTGGTGTCGCACTGCGGGCGCTCAATCACCGGCCGGCTCGTGACGGACTCGGGAATCGACAGGCCTTCAGTAAAGCTCTCAAGTTCCGACCAGGTGAGACGCTTTACCGTACGGAGGTACTCAAGCTGTTCCACGAGACCGCTTGCAGCATCTTCAAACCAATACCTGTGCATGTTGGCGCGATGAATGCCAAGAGGAGCTCGGATCGCATTCCCGAACTCTTCAGCTCCCAGTTCGTCCTGGCGGGGAAAGACTTCGATCCCGTCCACCTGCTTGAATGCTCCTTTGATCGGGACATCCAGCCGAAGGGCGAGGTTATATATATAGATACGGCAAAGTTTCGCCGGCAGCGGCTCAGCACAGAGAATCCACAGGTGCGCACCGCGGCGGGACATTTCCACGATGGCGTGAATTCCGTCCTGTTCAAGTTCCCATTTGAGGGTCCGCAAATCGCGATAGGCGCCATCGTAATCGGCGTCAATCGCGACCCATTTCGAGCATTGCGTCATGGGGTTGATGGCATAGAGCCCGATGGTTTGTTCTCCAGCCAGGTGCTTCCGAACGACCTCCTCGTCAAGAGGCAACCGTTCTTTTGTCTGACGATCCCGCGCTTGGTAGAAGAAGTATTTCCCCGACTTTTCATCTGGTCGATCGGTTTGCCGGGTGTAGGCCCGCCGATTGACGAACCACGTCATATATTCCGCCGCTTGCTCAACAGTCGCTGGGAATATTTCCGCGCGCGGGCGGGGTGGTTTCCACGCTGAAGTGTCCAATGACGACATGGTTCGTCCTCCCTTCCTCAAAGTTGTGTAGTTGTACCCCGGTTCTGAAACTCGGTCAAATGAACCAGAACCTGCTCATTTTTCTAGAGCAGCCACAAGTGAGACATCTTGAGCCACCAAAGACGGAGCCGCTATGGAAGCGGTCCCCTTGGGGACGGAACGAGCTTTTCGGTTGCGACGATGGCGTCGATGGGAATTGCTGGGGTGAGCGCTCACGAATCTCACAAGGTGGTGAATGCGCAAGGCATGTTGGAAGTCCTCACCATTCAACGTGTCCTCCTTCTGCTCAAAACGAAGCCAGAAAAAGGCCTGCAGCCGCTCGATGTAGGCGTAAATCGCTCCCGTGTTGGGGCGGCCCGGAACACTCTGAAGCAGGAGAAACCCTCCGGTTTCCTCAACCAGCCGTTCTGCACGCGCCTCGCCCACGTCCAGGAAGGCTCGAAGCACGTCCCAGCGATTTGTTTTGGGCGGAAGCCCAAGGTCGGTGACGGACATCACATAGTCCACATACAAGCTGCCTAGCAGCTCGCGCTTCGAATAGCGACGATAACGATTCGACATGACCTTTTCCTTGGAGGTGGGTGCTACAGAAATGACAAAGCCCCCGCGCGGGCGGAGGCCAGGATGAAAGAGCGAACTGCTGCGGTGAGCTATGCGAGGCGATCGACGGTTCCAAGACCGTCGTCGTATTCATGCACGGAAACGGTGTCCTGGACACGCCGGAGATCGCTGAAAGTGTGCTGCCAAATGTGCCCAGCGTCCAAGCCCAGGAAATTATGAATAGCAAGGACAAGGGCGAACATCACGCCGTTTCCGACCGTGTTGTAGAGAGCTATCGGACAGATCACTCCGTCCGCAATCGTCAGGATCAGGCTTATAGCAAACCGCGCCAGTGCGGGGCGATAGAGGTCTGTACCAGACATACACTTTCTCCTTTCTCAGAGACAGGGTTGCCGGCAGGCGGAATCTACTTGCCGGAGTGACGAGTTCACCCTGTACCTCGGTAGAGCAAACTCTGGGTCGGTGTACGGTGTGGTGCTGACAGCGGGAGCCTTGGCGATAGGATTTAAAGCGTGTACCAACGCTTCAACACTGCAAGCGTCAGCTGGGTGTCCAAAGTTGAGCGGGCACGAATGCCTGTACGCGCCATGGTCTGGAGATAGACGGAGAATCTTTGATGAGCCGTGGATTTCTCGTCCGGATTCGCTGGGCGCAACAGTCCAGCGACGATGAGCCGCTCGCGGAGAGACAGACTGGGGCAAACCATGATGCACCTCTCTAAACGATGCTCCAAAGGTGATGACCAACAGCGAAAAGAATGGCTATAAGAAGCGAGCGCGTTCGGTTGGAAAACAGGAGGCCATTAGTATGCCGCACGCGTTTCAAAGGATCGCCGCCATCCGCTCTCAACTCCGATCGCGGACGTTTCAGGCACCACTATCGTAGTCCCAGCTCGATTAGCATCGCGAAATCTACAACACTTTGGAGTGGATCTTGTTCTGATCGTTGAAGTCGGCGAGTGATTTCAGGAGCCACTCGTCGTGTGCTTTGCTTGGTCGTTCAAGCCGTCCGGCATGCTACGATTTTGAAAGTTTTCCGTCCCCCTCTGGTCACAGAACGCACAAGCTCAACGAGTCGGACGTCGACGTATCGTGAATATAGGCTGATCGAGAGATATCGACCATCCGCTTATAGGCAGATCGTCGTGACAAAAATGCCCGCGCTAACGTAAAATTGTTCAACCGACAGGCAAAAGGTTGTTGAAACCGCTGCGTGTCGGTCCGGCTCCTGGGCCCCTCCTAACAGTGTTTGCTCGCGGCAATTCTGGATTCCCCACTGGAATGCGCACGACGGAGACAACACTGGTTCGCGTCCTTTGCGGGTCATTCTCTCAGCCAAACAATCCAAGCGAGGCCCGTGCCATGGATCAGATCGTGGCCTTTCGTTGCTCGCCTGTCCTCAGACAAGCCCTTCTGCTGTTGTGTGCGCTTGTTACCCCTATAGTCGTTGGTGCGCAAAACGACGACAACGACAACACTGACAGTCTCTCCGGCGACTAAGGGGACACCTGGTTTGGCGTTTTTGACCCATAAGATGAAATCGTCTTCGCCTTTCGATGAGTTGCTTTGGCCTGATCTCATAAACCGACCCTCCACTCCACTTTTACCCGTCCCACTCTAGCCAAGTATACTGATTTCAGTCTTTTAGCAGGTTTCCTGCGTTGTTCAATTTTCTCCGCCTTGGATAGCCATTAATGATTGCACCGACCCTGTTTTCTGCCCTCCCCTCTTTCTGCTCTTCACGGCGTTCGACTCTTCGGTATCTGGTTTTGCTGCTGGCTGGATTGGGCTGGGGGTGGATGGCCCAGGCACAGTCGGCGGTCTACGTGGGAAGTGCCCCCTGGGCGGTGGCGGTAAACCCGGTGACGAACAAGGTCTACGTCGCGAATTATGGTGGCGGCAGCGTGAAGGTGATCGACGGGGCGACTAACGCAACCACGCGAGTCCCCGTGGGAGGTAACCCCGTGGCGGTGGCGGTGAATCCGGTGACGAACCAGGTCTACGTCGCGAATCAGGGTAGCGGAAGCGTGACGGTGATCGACGGGGCGACCAACGCAACCGTGACGGTCCGTGTGGGAACTGCCCCCTTTGCGGTGGCGGTGAACCCGGTGACGAACCAGGTCTACGTCGCGAATTATGGCAGCGACAGCGTGACGGTGATCGATGGCGCGACCAACGCAACCGCGACGGTCACGCTTCCTTTGGGAACTGGCCCTTATGCGGTGGCGGTGAACCCGGTGACGAACAAGGTCTACGTCGCGAATTATGGGGGCGACAGCGTGACGGTGATCGATGGCGCGAACAACACAACCGCGACGGTCACACTTCCTGTGGGAGCTGCCCCCGATGCGGTGGCGGTGAACCCGGTGACGAACAAGGTCTACGTCGCGAATCTCGGTGGCAATGTGACGGTGATCGATGGCGCGACCAACAACGTCACGGCTACGGTCAGTGCGGGCTACAACCCCTATGCGGTGGCGGTGAACCCGGTGACGAACCAGATCTACGTCGCGAATTATGGCGGCGGCAGCGTGACCGTGATCGATGGCGCGAGCAACACAGCAACCGCGACGGTCCCTGTGGGAGCCTACCCCGATGCGGTGGCGGTGAACCCGGTGACGAACCAGGTCTACGTCGCGAATTATGGCGGCAACACGGTGACGGTGATCGACGGCGCGAACAACGCAACAGGGGTCAGTGTGGGATCCGGACCCGTGGCGGTGGCGGTGAACCCGGCGACGAACAGGGTCTACGTCGCGAATCAGAATAGCAGCAATGTGACGGTGATCGACGGCGCGGCCAACGCCAAGACTACGGTCGGTGTGGACACCACCCCCGATGCGGTGGCGGTGAACCCGGTGACGAACAGGGTCTACGTCGCGAATTTGAATAGCAGCACGGTGACGGTGATCGACGGGGCGGCCAACACCACGGTCAGGGTCAGCGTGGGAGCCCACCCCGATGCGGTGGCGGTAAACCCGGTGACGAACAAGGTCTACGTCGCGAATTATGTCGACAACAGCGTGACGGTGATCGACGGGGCGACCAACAACGTCACGGCCACGGTCCCTGTGGGAGCCAACCCCGTGACGGTGGCGGTGAACCCGGTGACGAACAAGGTCTACGTCGCGAATTATGGCGGCGGCAACGTGACGGTGATCGATGGGGCGACCAACAACGTCACGGCCACGGTCAACGCGGGATCCGGACCCTTTGCGATGGTTGTGAACCCGGTGACGAACAAGGTCTACGTCGCGAATTATGGCGGCGGCAACGTGACGGTGATCGATGGCGCGACCAATTTAACCGCGCCGGTCCCTGTGGGAGCCAACCCCTGGGCGGTGGCGGTGAACCCGGTGACGAACCAGGTCTACGTCGCGAATCGTGGCGACAATAGCGTGACGGTGATCGATGGCGCGACCAATTTAACCGCGCCGGTCCCTGTGGGAGCCAACCCCTGGGAGGTGGCGGTGAACCCGGTGACGAACAAGGTCTACGTCGCGAATCGTGGCGACAATAGCGTGACGGTGATCGACGGCGCGAGCAACACAGCAACCACGACGGTCTATGTGGGAATTGAACCCTATGCGGTGGCGGTGAACCCGGTGACGAACAGGGTCTACGTCGCGAATTTGAACGATCACAGCGTGACAGTGATCGACGGCGCGAGCAACACAGCAACCGCGACGGTCAGTGTGGGCACCGCCCCCGTTGCGGTGGCGGTGAACCCGGCGACGAACGAGGTCTACGTCGCGAATCAGGTTAGCAACAGTGTGACGGTGATCGATGTGGATGTCCGTTCAACGGTTTCTTTGACGGCCGCCATCGCGGGAGTCAGCGATGCGCTGACGGTTTCGACGGCCAATCTTTTCCAGACGGAGAATGCCACTCCGAGCTTTACTGCAAAGATGACGAGCGGGTTCAGCAGCAGTGCGGCGTACAGCAGCCTGTCGGTGACCAATCCACCTCCCACGGCGGTGTACTACGAGGTCGATGGGGGAAGCTCGTGGACGGCTGCGACCGCTGCGAGTACTCCTGGAGCCAATCCGGCGACATTCAACCTGACGCTGGGATCGCAGAGTGTGGGCCTGCATACGTTGTACCTGTATGCGGCCTATGGCAACGAGGGCGGCAGCAATAGCAGCGGCAGTGGAACAGGAAACTCTCCCGAGATAGGCAACCTGACGGCGTATAGCTTCCTGATCGATCCGGTGCCGACGACGACGGCGGTCGTCTCGGACGTGAATCCGCAGAACAGTGGCGGCAATGTGACCTTCACGGCGACGGTGACTCCGGTGCAGACGTCCTCCTCGACGCCAACGGGGAGCGTCTCCTTCTACGATGGGCCGACGCTGCTGGGTACCGTCACGCTGGCGCAGGCATCGAGCAGCTATACTGCAACGTTTGCGACGAGCAGCCTGACGGCGGGACCGCATACGATCCGCGCGGTCTATTCCGGGGATACCGCCTATGCGGGTTCCAGCGTGACGATGACGGAGAAGATGGCGGGCGCTGCCACCAGCATCACCGTGGTCTCCGGCGGCGGGCAGAGCGCGATGGTAGGAACGGCCTTTGCCAATCCGCTGATGGTACAGGTCACCGACGCCAATGGAATCGCGGTTCCTGGAGCAACCGTGAGCTTTACCGGGGCTGGGCTCAGCTTCTCCTCCAGCGCAGCGTCTACAGACAGCGGTGGCAATGCCAGCGTAACGATAACCCCAACGCTGGCCGGAGCCTTGTCCGGAACAGCGACAACGGGCAGCCTGAGTGCTCCCTTCGTGGAGACGGGAACGGGAGTGCCAGTGATCACCGCAGTATCTCCGGCCAATGGGCCTGCGGCTGGCGGAACATCGGTCACGATCTCCGGCGCCTACTTTACCGGAGCCACGGCGGTGAGATTTGGGGCCGCCGCCGCGACCAGCTTTACCGTGAACAGCGCGACCTCGATTACAGCGGTATCTCCAGCGAATGCCGGAGGCACGGTGGATGTGACGGTAACAACCGCAGGCGGGACCAGTGTCGCATCTTCAACGGACCAATTTATGTATCTGGTGGCGTCCACCATCGGTTTCGCGGTGGCCAATCACACCTATGGCGATGCACCGTTCACTGTGTCGGCGACTTCAGCTTCTTCCGGAGCTATTACGTACTCCGTGATCAGCGGGCCGGCAACGATCTCCGGTTCGACCGCAACTCTCACGGGAACCGGTACCGTTGTTTTAGGAGCGGCACAGGCTGCAGCGTCGTTCTACACCGCGGGGAGCGCGACAACGAGCTTTGCCGTAACCAAGGCAGGCACGACCACTGCGCTGAGCGTTAGCAGCGCATCCATCACTCCGGGAGCGAGTGTTACGCTGACCGCGCAGGTGGCCTCGGTTACGACTGGCACGCCGACGGGAACAGTGAGCTTCTACGATGGCGCATCGTTACTCGGAACAGTCTCACTGACCAGCGGCACAGCAAGCTTCTCCACCAGCTCGCTTGCCGCAGGGGCCACGCATACGCTGAGTGCAACCTATAGCGGCGATGCCAACTTCACGGCAAGTACCGCAAGCTCCACGGTTGGTGTCAACGTGACTCCGTTGGACTTCACCCTCCAGGCCACTGGCCCGACGAGCCAGACAGTGGTTCCCGGCAGTGCCGTCAGCTTTAGCTACACGATCACGCCGACCTACGGAACCTATGCGGGAACGGTGGGCTTTACTGTCTCCGGTCTTCCACCCGGGGCCACATACACACTCTCGCAATCAACGATTGCAGCGAGCGCGGGGGCACAGACCGTGACCCTGACAATCGCGACGGCTGCGCCTACGTCAGCTTCCTGGCTCGAACGGAACACTCCGGGGCCACTTCGGGGTGGCGCTGCGCTGGCGTTTGGCGCATTGCTTCCGCTGGGCTTCCTGCGTAAAAGCCGGCGCTTCAGAGCAGGCGTTGGACGAGGACTCCTGCTGATGTCTCTTGTCTTTGCCGGGAGCGCTGCTGTCCTAGGAATGACCGGTTGCGGCAGCAGCAATGGGTTCCTTACCCAGGCCGCGAAGGATTACACCGTGACGGTGACGGCAACCAGCGGCACGATCCAACACAGTTCGACCCTAACCCTCAACCTGCAATAAACCCTGAAGGAATACTAAGAATGCGCATAACCCTACGCACCCTGCTCCTGACAGGAGTTGTTACTGTAACAGCGGTCCTGAACGGACAGACGCAGAGCCTCCATCCTTCCTCTCACGAGGTGGACCTGGCGCTGACCTACGATGCGCTCCACAACACCGTCAATGGTGGTGGCAGCTTCTGGCAACAGGGAGGCGGACTAGAGCTGTCCGCCGAGTTCTACCACGGGCTAGGCATTGCGGCGAGCGTTGGCGGCGTCCATGCCGGTAACATCCACGGCAGCGGCGTGGACCTGACAACGGTTACCACGGTCTTTGGCCCACGCTACACCTGGACGACGCCGTCTGGCAGAATCGCTCTCTTCGGGCAGGGTCTGATCGGCGAGATCGGACGCCTTGGTGTGAGCTTCGATCGCATGGCAGAGCGAATCGAGTCCCTGGTTCGCGGACAGCAGCGGCTTTTAGGCGATGTGTCACACGAGCTTCGTTCGCCCCTGGCTCGTCTGAGCGTTGCTGAAGGTTTGTTACGGCAATGTCCGCCCGAGGAACGGGCTGAGTATCTCGACCGCATCGAACTTGAGGTGGAACATCTCGATCAGCTGATTGGCCAGCTCCTCATCATCCGCATGATCTGTTCATCACCGGCGTTCCCAATATTGTCAGCTACGCGCATTCGTAATAGATCGTTCTGGCTAACTGCTCCATTTGCGCTCGGAGCCCCGACAATCATCGCGGCGGTTTCGCCGATACCTGCGAGCGAGCGAACCAGCATGTTCCTACCGGTCTGCTTCCCGGTAACGGTCCCTTTGACGGCCTGCAGGCTCATGTCTGCAGCCACGGCGTCGATCGCAACGTTCTCTCCTCCTGGAAATTCAATTGACGAAAACGTGATGTTCACGAGACCTGATGGGTCCGCTTGTGAGATCTTGCCAACGACACGGCTTCCCGCCGGAATTTGCACCGCTCCGTCTCGCTCGTAGTTGTACTCGACCACTGCAGTCACAGGTGCATGTACTGCGGTCGTCGCCATGGATTCCAGTCGCGCAGCGACGTGGTACCCAGGAGCCAAGCCTAGATTACTGACGCTTTGTTGTTCACTTTGCGTTCCGGATCGCAAACCACCGTTGCTTTGGTTGTGGGCTGTGAAGACCAGCGACGGTTTGCTCAGTGCATCCTCTTCTCTTTTGAGCACTTGCTGTTCACTTTGGCCACCAGAATACGGAGGCGGTGTCCACTTCGACTGCCCGTTTGGTGTTGTATCGGGCTCTTCGAACTTTCCCACTTGGTTGAGTTGTTTGGTGCCGTTGGGAGAACTCTGATTGTCAGGGGCTCGCGTCTGAGTGATCTTGGGCGCTTTCGTCTTCTCGATGTCGGATGCGTCGACAATGCCACCTTGCTTCGCTTCATCCGGAGACGGTTTGACTTTGTCGCTCGGGATCAAGTCTCCTGGGGCAGTTGTTCCCGTGACTCGCCCGAGGTTTGGCTTAGAAGCCTCGGCTGCCGGCTTCTTTTTGGTCGATCCTTTTGAGGAGAGGAACGCCAGCATCCCAATGCCAAAGATGATGATAGCGCCCAGCATCATCAGCATGAGAGGCATGTTTCCGCCGCCTGAGCCGCGCGTTTTATCGAGTACAAACGGGCGCTTAGTGACTGACCCTGGCGAGGCGACCGTTTCAGCCTCTGGGTCCGCAATCGGTATTACCTTCTCCGCTGGCTCTTCGAGCTGTACATTTTCTGGTCTTGCCATGGGTCACCTCGTAGGAGTGGAGTATTCGGAAATCTTAAGAACTGGCTGGGCCGGAACGCTTATCTTCCCGGCGCCACAAATGGAACCGTCATCAAAAGCGGCGTATCGACAGCGCTTGCAGTTGCGAGTTGCAGCAACAGCCGGTCTTTGCTCTGCTTGAATCCGGGACGGGCGAACTGCACGGCACCGTCCGCGCGCTCACCTGGGGCCAGTCGGCGCACATTTAGGCGGTAGTCGGTGATCGGGACCTGTTCGGCGAGAATCTCGCGCTTCTTCTTCCTTTTGTCACCACCAAGATTTGGACTGTTCAACTCCACCTGCGGCGGCAATATTTCGATCCAATGATCTGTCGTATTCATCACTGAGTACGCGACCAGCATCTCGTCGCCCTTTTCGCGCACGTCGCCAAGAGCTGCCACCAAAGGTTTCCCTACCACCTTACCGTCTGGATTTCTTTCATTTTTTGCGAGGCCGCCGACCCAGCCCGGGGTTGCGATCTCTGACTGTGTCTTCAGCGCTTGATCAATGAGCGGGACTGTCCTTGGGTTCTCAGCCCTCGCGGTCTCCACGCTATGCACTGCCGCATCCGATGAGCCAATCAGAAAGCTTTGCTGTGGCCGGTAGTTGACTACAAAATCGACGGGCGTATTTCCTCCACCGCCATCAGAGAGCAAGCGCATACTGATCTCCTGGCCTGATTGGAGCGCGATCACCAGGTTGCTCGTTGCGGATTCTTTGGTGCTCGGTTTAACGAACACAAGGCGTGGCTCCTGATCGGAATGCTCCACCTCGAATAGGGTAGGAGCTCCGACAGCGACCGATGTTACTGCTTCGGGTAAACGAATGGTGGTTGTGAATAGAGGCCGTAAGTGAAGGTCAGTGACGCTACTTCCCGAGACCGGTAAATCGGTCACTGCTGGTTTCACTTCGGCCGGAGTTGTCGCAACGGTTGTGAGTTGCTGGGCATGACTCAAGACTGCACCCGCAAGAACGCTGATCAGACCAACTAATCGGATCGAATACATATCATTGTCCTTTTCCGAGCGCTGGAATATCCCGGTCTGCTTGTTGGTGCAACTCGAGCTGATATCGGCGGCGGACCGCTTCGACGTAGGACACTACATCGGGATTTCGGTAGTTGAGCCCTTGTCGAGCGATATGCCGTGAACCGCAGTAGTATGCGGCTACAGCCAAGCGCATCTCTCCGTGAAACTCTGTCAAGAGATCCGCGAGGTATTGAATCCCCCCGCTGAGATTTTCCGTTACCGAAAAGCGGTTTCTGACGAGATACGCTTCCGCTGTTCCAGGCATCAGCTGCATTAGCCCTGCCGCGCCTTTGTTCGATAGGGCATGTGGATTCCAGTTCGATTCCTGGGCGATGATGGCATGCACAAGCGGGTGCGGGACGCCGTAATGGTCGGCGTACGCGTCCGCGTAATACTCCAACTCAGGATTTCCTGCCTGCCTCGTCTGAGCCGTAGACTCAACCACCAGCGCCATCACACACAGAGGCAGTACGAAGAGTCTTCTCATGCTTCCGCCTTCCCTTCAAAGATTGCGTCTAAGTCGGACTCTTCCTCTGGGGATATCTCGGACGCATACCGCCCGGCGATACGCACGATCGACTCGAAAGCCTGTTTCATCAACAGGCGCTTTCGATCTCCTTCCGTCTTTGCGATCATGGGCAGCATGATGTCCTTGTGCTCGGGCTGTATCTGCTCGATTCCCAGTACCTGCATAGCCAGGGCCACGTCGTTCATCTCTGAAATAGACGGCGGCTTTTCCATGGTGTAGGCGCGCAGGCTTTTAGCAAGCCCTGCAATGAAGCGGTGTGTCTTTTCGCTCGCCCCGGGAGTGCGCTTTGCCACGATCGCGGCTTCCCGCTCCGCAGTTGGGTGCTCAACCACCAGATAGAAGCTGCGGCGGCGAAGTGGGTCGCCTAAACGTCGCTCTTGATTCGACGTCAGGAAAACGTATGGTATCGACGTTGCGTGAATGGTACCCATCTTGGGGATGGAGAGGGTCCACGCTGAAAGCACCTCCAGGAGCATCGCTTCAAAGGCGTAGTCCACCTTGTCGATCTCATCGATGAGCAGGACACAACGTTGGTCCTGTTCGATCGCTTCGAGCAAAGGGCCAGCCATGAAATACGCCCGGCTTGTTACCTCGCGTTTGATTTCAGCCCAATCGGGCGTGTCCTCGCTCTTGCTCATCAGGAGCACATAGAGTTCCTGAAGGCTCTTGTCGTATTGCCCGATGGCTTTTTCTTCGTTGATACCCTGGTAGCACTGCAATCGCAGTATAGGGACGCCGCAGGCGCGCGAGACCGACGTGGCCAGTTCCGTTTTTCCGGCCCCGGCAGGCCCTTCGAGCATGACCGGGCGATGGAGCTTCCCGGCAAGGTAGACCGTGGTTGCTGTTTTCTGATCGGTGAAATAACCCACCCGCTCTAGCGCGGCGAGGGTTTCATGTGGGGATGCATACATCAGGTCCGTCCTCCTGGCACGCTCTCAGGTGGTGAGCGTAGGACGGACCCGATTTTCGGTCAAATGAGCCGATTCTTTCACTCAAATGCCACTAATACACTCTGTTGTCTGGTCCCAGCCACCCTTTTTCGGTCAATCGGAACTGATATGTACCTGAATGTTTGGTGACTGTACCCGGAGGCCGGCTACCCAGTGGGATCAGGCTCCGTTGGGTATCCTCGAAATAGAGCGTATAGATCGAGGTACCCATAACTTCGTTCATCTGACCGTTTGTCTTCTTAAGGCTAATGAGTTCGTCAGAAATCGGGGGCGTATCGTTCATCAAGTGTTTCCAGACCGCAATTGCGTCTTGCTCCGTCGGAGGAGCTGGTGTTCGCTTGCATGCCGTCATTAGGCATGCAAGCGCGAACACTAGAGTCATCAAAAAGAACGAGCGCTTCATTAGGGAGGGTGTCCTTTCTCTTCCTGCATATTCTGGAGAATTGGCTTCATCTGGTCAAACGTCGTATTGAATGCGTCCCGAGCTTCGACAAGTCCTCTTTCTGGGCCGTAGCGAATAACGAGATGTACGATCAGCGCACGCACTAAAGCAATGTCGGCCAGCAAAGGTATGAACGGCTCCGGGCTTGATGCCTCCATGTCCTGGACGAACGCCAACAGTCTTTCCGTGTACTCTTCACTGCGCGTTTTGCCTAGATCAGTGATCCGATCAAATTCTTTGCTTGAATTGTCGTTCATCGCTCTGTGCCGACCTGCCGAGGGAAATGTCTCGCGATTGTTGTACCACCAACCTTTCCCATCCTGAAAACTTGAGGTGCATCAATAGCATCATTTTCACCCTTATCTGCAGATAACACTAGCTTTGCCCCAGCGATGAGCGTATCTCCCGTCCCCAAGACTCGGGCCATTTGACCGAGTTTTGAACTTGTTTTACACACAAGGTGCGCGTTTTCCAGCGCGTGCGGCGAAGAGCTGATCCCGGAGCTGGCTCGACGAGGCACAAGACCAATAAATGCACACGATCGGAGACAGCAATGGAAATCCAAATGCGACCGGCGGCTGATCAGACAGACTTAGTACGCGCACACCAAACCGTAGACCCAAATTCAGCAGGTGCCCTCGAGAAACATTATTCCGTTCCGGAATTAGCCAAAATCTGGTTCTTGAGTGAGAACACCGTCCGACGAATTTTTCTTGAGGAACCGGGAGTACTGAAACTGGCCCACGAGGAAACGAGGCATAAGAGGCGCTACACGACCCTCAGAATCCCAGAACGCATCGCTCAACGGGTTCACCGACGCCTTCAAGGCTAACTTTACGCTCGAAGCTCCCTACAGCTCGAGTAACGAAAATCACCGCGGGTGGCTGAGACAGCCAGCTTCGCGTCGCTCGCTCCTCGTACGATCAACCTTTTATGCAATGCAGCAAAGTGCATTCCCCGACATGCCGGTGCCTGCTGCACGAACTAAGAAGACGCCGGAGCCAGTGCCAGAGGCCAGCACTGATAGAGTGCAAATGAAGCATGCCATCTCGTCCGAGCTATTTTTCTGTTCGGATCAGCGCAGGTTGCAGTCCGTTTTTTGTGCTAATTTGTGCTAAAGACCAGTACCTTATTCAATTCTTGGCTGTTATTGAGGTATTAGAATCAGCAAGTTACTGATTTCACAAAGAGCCAAGTAGGTTCGATCCCTACCGCGTCCACCATATTTTCCCCAAAATACAGCGTATTTTCAACAATTAAGCGCACGGAAGGAAACGCGACGGCTCTGCTTCGTTGTGTTTGTAGATGTTAATTGCTTGTCGTTGGTCATACTTTAGTCGTACCCCAACTCATAAAATTGCAAATTCTTGCGGACGCCTATTTTTTTAACGAAAATAGCATCCTCCCCCTCCCAAAAAAAAATGGAGCAATCGCCACGGGAACAATCCCTCTCGATACCGACGGATCTGTCAGTCCCTTCAGCTATGCATCACTGACGAGGTGTTCGCGAATAGCGAAACGTACCAAATCCGCATTCGTCTTGAGTCCGAACTCTTCCATGATTCGGTACTTATGAAAAGCTATGGTGCGCACAGCTATGTTGAGTACCGCAGCAGCCTCTTTCATCGAGTTACCTTCGGCCAGCAACTGCAAGACTTGACGCTGACGCAGTGTGAGTTCCTTTGCACGGGTAGGGTGTGGATCGCGGATAAACTCGTCCATCAACTTCTGTGCCATAGCTGGAGTTACATAGGAACGTCCACGCAACACCTCTGAAATTGCCTGATCCAGTTCGATGCTCGCGGATTTTTTGAGCAGATAACTTGAGGCCCAGTGCTGCAATGCTTTTGAGGCTACCTCGGGATCTTCATTCATAGTCAGAATGATAAGTTTGATTCGAGGTAAGAGTTTTTTCAGTTCCTGACCAGCGTCCAGACCGTTGAGTACCGGCATTCCCAGGTCGAGCAGGACGATATCGGGCTTGGTTTCCAACGCCGTCCTGATCAGGCTTTTGCCGTCTGTCACTACTCCAACGACTTGATACTCAGGCTCAAGCATGCTCTTGAATGCCTCAGCAACAAGCCTATGATCGTCCGCAATTAGAATGCGCGTTCGTTCCATTTGGAACCTCACGACTGGTTTCTGTTCGCGCTCGGTTGGAATCTCTATCCATCCGGATTGGGGCGAAAGACAGAATTGTCACAGATAGTGTGCTGCGCAGCCGTTCTTTTCTCATCTGCCAAATATGACAGTATGCCAGAGGCTCTATCAGCACTGCGTTGTTGGGGAAAAAAATAGCCTGTCACTTTTAACGGGCTCGGACTGGTAATTTACGCAATCCTGTAGCAGAATCGTCAATACAGTGCGATCAGAACCTGTCGAATAGGCAGGTCAAAGAAAACGAGCCTCCTCAAGAACTGTTCCCGGCATCATTCGCGATCGGCTTATTCCCAAAGGTGAAACTTATCTAAGGCAACTGACCAATTCAATCGGTCAATGCACCTCGGAGTCCGTGGCAATGAAAGTCCTGCTGCATGGGTGCGAAGGACATGCTTATGTTGAGTATCACGCCTCATGAGTCGCGGTGGAATTTAGTCCAGAGCCGGAAGAGTTTTGAACTGGGCCGCTTGATTGCAAGCATTTCAAAGCGTTTAGCCGATTGCCCATGCGAAGAGATCGAAGAGATTATCCGCGCTGCTCTTGACAGCATATGCAGCATAGCGTCGGCTGAAATGGCGGGCTGGTTCTTCCTGTCTCCGTCTGGTGATTTGATGGACACCTCTTATTTATCAGATAGTTGGGCTCTCCCAAATTCACTCCTGAGAGATGGAATCCACAAGTTGCACTGGTGCTCAGCGATTTTGAAACGGGGCGAAGCGATCGTTTTATCTAATGCGGACGATCTGGTTCAGATCGCTGGGAACGATCATCGATCTTTGACCGATCTTGGCATTCGTTCCATTCTTGTACTCCCTTCTGGTTCTCGCCCGTCACTCCAAAGATTATTTGTCATAACCTCGACATGCGCTCGGGTGGATTGGCCTCCGGAGGTGGTTGAACAGTGCACTTTGCTTGAGAGCATCTTTTTCTTTGCGTATCAACGCAAGCTGGCTCAGGATGAATCCGAAGAGAACAGGAACCGCTTTTGCCATACCTTCAGGACAGCAGCCGTCGGAATGGCGATCGTTGACGAAAAAGATCGATTTCTTCTAATCAATAAAGTTTTTTGCGACATCATAGGTTATTCCAATGATGAATTGAGATTGATGCAGTATCGCGAGCTCTTCGAACCACTCATCAATAGAAATTCAGTGATTAGGCCCAAGCGTCTTCTTAAAACACGGGCGACCGGACATCATCAGGGTGAGCAGGTACTGCTCCGAAAAAATGGAAGCATGTTGTCTGCAAGGGTCACAACCACTTTGCTAGAGCGGTCCGCAAACGGACATACTCTATCGCTCATCATGGTGGAGGACATCACCGGGCAGAAGAGTGCTGAACTGGAATTGAATAGAAGCCGATCTGAGGTTAGGTCGCTGGCATCGCAACTGATTGAGTTCCAGGAGAATGAGCGAAAACGGCTGTCACGCGAACTGCACGACGACGTCGGGCAGCGGCTTTCCCTGGCTGCCTCTGAAGTTGCGTTGATGCAACGTCAACATGAGAACTCTGTAGGGCTTTCGGAGCGGCTCGGCACCCTCCGTGAAGAACTCGATACTCTATGCACAGACCTTCATAACCTCTCGCATAGCCTTCATTCCTATAAGTTGCAGCATCTGGGACTAAAGCCTGCCCTGAAAGATTTGTGTGAGCGGATGTCCCAGCCGGGATTTCGTGTCGATCTTATCGTCGATGATTCAGAAGATACTGCGTCAAAAGAGATTTCGTTATGCCTGTATCGAGTCGCGCAGGAGGCCTTGAATAACGCTCGACGACATGCCCAGACATCGTTTGTGGCTGTGACTCTAACGAAACTGCAGCATACATATTACATGGCAATTCAGGATCTGGGGATAGGCTTCGAAACGTCTGCGAATCCACAGGGATTGGGGATTATCAGCATGAAAGAAAGACTGAAGCTCGTTAACGGGCAGCTTATACTCCACTCGATCCCGGGGCGCGGCACAGAGATATGGGTCGCCGTTCCGGATGCAAAGGATGCCAAGGCACCTCGAGATACCGCGCAGTACTTGTCGATCAGCTCGCAGGGAGAGGCTGCTTAGCTAAAACGAATTAGCTTGCATAGTGTGTTGATCTAAAAACTGAACGCCAGTCCGGCTTGGACGGTTCGGGGGGCCTGGGCGAGGAACAGGGTTTGTCCGTCGTTTGAAAGGAATGGACGATAACCCTGAGCCAGCAGATTGGTTACATCGACGGTCGCTTCCAACCCCGCAGGCAGCAAGCTCCCAAAGTGGATCGGTTGCCGGACGCAAAAGCTAAGATAAGCCTGATCGCCAAACGATGCATATGGGTTAACAGCCGTCACCAGGCGTTCAGGCTGCCAGCGGTAGGCTGCTCTAAGTCTGGTTCCGGTATGAATGACTCTTCCCTTCACAGCGACTGTTACGGTTTGGGAAAGGACGGGCTTTAGGTCTGTGGCGACGTTGGGCAGAGTTGATAAAGCTTCTTTATCTGAAAGCGCTGCTCCATTGCTGTATTCGAGGGCAACCCACATTGCCGGAGTGAGCGGTTCTGAGATGAGGACGTTTATGCCGCTGGTCGCGTAGCCGCTGCTCAGGAAGCGGAAAGTATCGGTTGCAGTATCGGCGACAATGCCGCTGGATCGATTGTTCGCGGCGCCCGCCATTGCCAGATCACCCGCAGTCAGGGAGCCAATGCCTGACACTGCAATCCGGTTCATATTGTCGTGATAATAGGCAACTTGAACCAATCCCTTACCAAGTTTGCGCCCAGCCGAGAGTTCCTGGTGCAGTCCCCGTTCAGACTGCATCCATCCCTGAGACATGACCGTAACCGGGGCTTCCATCTGCACGGTATCGAGGCCCTGAAAGGACTGTAGATCCCGCGAGGTGGCCATTCGATATCCCACGTTCCAGTTGGAGGAGGGATGGGCCGTTACCCGAAGGAAGGGTCGCGAGGCGACCGAGTAGTCCGCCGTGTGCACGACATAGACTGCGCTGCCCACCTCAACATCGACCGTATCGCCGAGTTGCATTTTCTGAGCGCTTCCCATTTCCATGGAATCGATACGAGAGACGCCGCCGGACCCGATAATCTCGGGGTGAGACTGATAGCTCACTACTGTCCTCGCCTCGCCTGCGAATCCAAGGCGGCGCTGATATCCGGCTGCAAGTTCGGTAGAAGGCCCGCGAAGGAATGGTCCAGTGGGGGTTCCGAAATCCGCTCGGAGTGTCATGTCGGCCCCATCGTTGAGGACGCGATCTACGGAAACTACGTTGTGGATGCCACCACTGCCAAAGCCACCATCGCTACTCGTTACCGACGCGTGAGCATGGGTCCAAGGATTGACAGTCTCAGTCGCGCTGGACGAGACCATCATGACCTGCTGGTCTTCGACGAGTCGAAGAATGGGCTGATTAGCCGTCGAGCGCAGGGTCCACTTCCAGTCATCGCTGGGTTCGTCCGCCCGACGTCGCTCAGCCGGCAGCCAGGACGCCGAATCAAACAAAGCATTGAGGGTAAGATTGACGATCGCTTTTGCGCCGGGGCGCAGCTGAAGATTTCCCCGAAGCGCGGGAACATAGAGCGTCGCTGTAGCCCGCACCTCATATTTGCCTGGAACAAGATCTGCGATCAGGTAGCGGCCGTGCAGGTCGGTGAACGCAGTACCGACCATAACTGAGTTCTGGGTGAGAACCTGAACAAGCGCACCCATCTGGGCAACACCCTGCGCATCGCGTACCACACCAGAAACCGCGGCAACCGGACCCGTAGCCCGACCAGTGGCCGTCACTGCCATCATTACGGCCAGAATCGCGATTTTCACCTGAGAACGTTGCACAGTTTTGACACCTGGGCGGCGAAGGCTCTCCTAAAGTGACGTGTTCGAAAAGAGGAAGAACACGTTTATAAGGAATGGTGGAGGCCGGTTATCGCATTGTGTATCCGCGCAACCGTACTTCTTTTCAATAGCATCTCGGCCTAATCCACTACAAACGGCGCAGATTCTGCGATCTTTTGCCCTGATACTCCATCGTTGACCGTGATATTGATCTTATACTTACCCGGCTGCAGGCTGGCCAATGGCATCGATCGCTCAAGTGTGACCTGGTCTGAATTCGGGTTGGTCTTCGAAGTTAACTCCTGTGTTTGCAGGATAGTTTTGTTGTTATCGACATCTACAACCTGATAATCGATCGTTGCACTATTCTGCTTGCTCTTCTGATCGATACCGAGGTTATACACCTGCATCCAAAAATTCAAGTTTTGTGCACGATGAAAAGTGACCGGAGCGGCGATTCCCGAAGGAACCCGCGGGCGGATCCGGGTGTTGCCGATGACGAAGTTCCCCGCACCGATGTCCTTGGACGGCACCCGCTCCATCTGATCGGCAAGAATCAGTGAGGAAGCTGCAAGTTTGTCGTCGTCATACTTAGGAACGTTGACGCTGCGGCGCCAGGTGCCGATGTGGTCCGGATTATTGACATCCTTGATGACGATATCGATCTTATAAAGGCCGGGGCGTAGTGGCAAAGACTTCCAGTAAACCGAGACGTTGTTCTGAGTGCGGGCGAGCAACTCGCTGGGCACCTGTACGACTACTGTGTCTTCAAACGTCTGGATAGGCTTGTGGTTCAGGTTCGAGACGCGGCCCAAAATGTTAACCGTGCCCATGGCTACCCCGTCCTTGTTGCTGAACGTAATGTCCTTGTTTCTGATCTGAAGGGTGAGCGGGACAATAACTGTCTCATTCGTCACCTTAACGTAGTCAGTCCGTACGTCAAATAGGAATGGAGGCCCGGTCAGGATCTTGGAGGTCGCCATAAAGGACTCGAGGTCCTTGAATTTGATCTCAGGCGCTGCCATCAGCTTGGCATAACGGTCCAGGCGGTCGAACTGCTTGCTCTGGTTCTGCGACGACATCGGACCGTTGCCGAGTTGCTCCAAACCACCGCCGGAGAAGCGGTCGGCCTTGCTGGACTGGCCCTGCTGCTCGTATATGGTCTCGCCGGCCCCCGGAACATGCTTGAGCGCATCTTTCTCAGAGCGGTCGATGGTCATGTGGTAATCGCCGCACATGCAGGTGTCAACGAACTCGATATCGATGTTGTCGCCGATACCCGCAAGATAGCGGTAATGCCATATCTCAAAGGGATACGTGGAGGTATTGCCACCACCCTCATCCATGGGCCGCTCATAGCTGCCGCCACTGGGGTGTGAGTCGATGCTATCCGGCTTGCCGTAAGCGATATAGATGTGGCCGCGGTCGGTCTTCCATCCTGGCTTGCCAGCGGCGAAGTGTTCGTTGGCGTACGCGATTCGACCGTAGTGTTCTTCGCGGTATTCATTTTCGGGGGAATCAGGATTCGGGTTCCGACGCAGCCAGAAGTTCTCTATAAACTGGTCCCGCTCCTCATCGTTGCTGAGGTGCTTGAACGCCTGCATCTCCTGGTCCGTGATGATCCAGCGGACATCCTGATCGAGCCAGGTCTTGTAGACACCATGAATCTCGCCACTGAGGGCCCTCTGCTGGGCAAGCTTTTCTTTGTCGCTGAGCTGCCGCTTCAGAGGGTCGGGCTTCTCCACTGTCGGCGGGCCTTGCGTCACACCGTCTGTAGCCGGGGCTGTCTGGGCCGTGCCACTCGTCTCCTGGGCTGATAACGCACGCGAACTCATCATCGCCAAAAAGAGCAGAGCCGTTCCAGATACTATATGCCGCGACTTCTTCATAACGGGGTTTGGTACTCCTGATACCGAATCATATTGTAAAGCGGTTATTTCTACGATACAAGCGAGGTTAGCAACGCCCGCCCCTGATATCATTCAGGGCACAACAACAATTAGCGGGAAACGTCTCCCAGTTTCACACGTCAAACCCGCCGTAAAACCAAGCATCTACGGAACGTTAGACGGTTCTTCTCCGTAATGTCTCTATGGCAGGGAAGAAAAATATCTCCGAGGCGTATTCCGGGCCTTCCTGGATACGAAAGAAAGCAGCAATGAGCGCAAAAAAAATTGTTCTGATCGTCGTAGTAGTTGTGGTCCTGGCTGGCATTGTCGTGGGATCGATTCTTCACTCGCAGGCCTCCGTTACAAAGGTGGCAACCGGTAAAGTAGTGCGGCAGGACATCGTTTCAATCGTCAACGGAACAGGCCAGATCAAGCCCAAGACCTATGTAAACATCGGCGCCACCGCCTTCGGCCGTATTACGCACCTTTATGTCAAGGAAGGCGACCATGTTAAGGCCGGTCAGCTCGTTGCAACCGTAGAAAGCGAGCAGCCAGCCTCTGCGGTTGAGGCTCAGCACGCGACCATCGCCGCATCGAAGACCGACGTTGATTCCTATGTTGCGGCTGAGCGCACAGCTGAAGCAAATGTCGAACAGGCTAAGGCCGATCTCGAACAGAAGAAGTTCGACTACCAGCGTGCTCTAGCTCTCTATAACGAGAAGCTGATCGCAAAGCAGGATTACGACGCGAAGAAGGCGGCTTACGATGTTTCGGCGGCTACGCTACAGCAGCGCATCGCCACGGTCGCGCAGTCGAAGGCACAGACGCTCTCTGCCAAAGGCCACGTCGATCAGGCCGTCGCAACGCTGCGAGGAAGCGACTATAACCTGGGCCTTACCCAAAGCCGCGCACCGTTCGACGCTCTCGTTACCAATGTCCCAGTCCGCGAGGGCGAGACAGTCGTTCTCGGAATTCAAAATGCACAGGGATCTACCTTGATGACCCTCGCTGACATGTCTGTCATTACGGCCGAGGTAAAGGTCGACGAGACAGACATCGTTAACGTTGCGATTGGACAGCCCGTAGACGTTACAGTGGATGCGCTGCCAGGCCGGGTCTTCAAAGGCCACGTCACGGAAGTAGGCGATCAGGCGCTTCTTCGCACCACCGGTATCGCTACCAGCCAAAGCACCACCGGCACGGAGGAGGCCAAGGACTTCAAGGTCGTCGTCACGCTCGACCAGCCATCCGACGATCTACGCCCCGGCCTGTCCTCCACGGCAAAGATCACCACAGCCCATAAGACCAACATACTGAACATTCCCATTCAGGCGCTGGTCCAGCGGAGCGTTGCCACCGAGAAGGCGCTTGCCGCCAACGCCGGCAAGCCCGTTTCAGGAGTCGCAGCGGCGCAGACAGCATCCGCCGGCAAGTCTCCTCTAGTCCAGGGCGTCTACCTGCTTGAGCCGGACAGCAGAAATAAAAACAAGCTCCGAACCGTCTTCGTCCCGGTCACCACCGGTATCACAGGTGCCACCGACATCGAAGTTCTCGGCGGCGTAAAAGAAAACGATGAGATTGTCACGGGCCGGTACAAAGTTCTGCGAGGCCTAAAGAGCGGTACGGTCGTCAAAAGAGACAACACTCCCGAAACGTCCGGGGACGCGGATAAGTCGTAAGATTATTGCAACCTCCTGCCCGCGGCGGCGGCGGGAGGTTGCAATACGGGTCACTGCCAGGGGAACCATCTCGCCGGCACAAACGTACTAATCTGAAACCTGCTCGACCGGAGAACCGGATGCCTATCGAAACTGCAGTTGACACTACCCCAAGTAATGCCTCAGGTCCGATTAACGGAGAGGTCATTGTCACCGATAATCTCTGGAAGACCTATGAAATGGGCGACCAGCAGGTGCATGCACTTCGTGGCGTCAACCTACGAATCCGCCACAACGAGTATGTCGCGATCATGGGGCCGTCGGGCTCCGGCAAATCGACCCTGATGAACCTCATCGGCTGCCTGGACTCCCCCTCCCAGGGGAAATACTGGCTGAACGGCCACGACGTCTCCGAGCTGAACGACGACGAACTTGCCCGCATCCGCAATAAGGAGATCGGGTTCGTCTTCCAGACCTTCAACCTCCTGGCCCGGGCAACTTCCCTCCACAACGTCGAACTGCCACTGATCTACAACGGTACCCCGGCGGCGGAGAGGATCGAGCGTGCCAAATCCGTGCTCGAATCGGTAAACCTCGGCTCGCGCATGATGCACAAACCAAACGAGCTATCGGGAGGTCAGCGTCAGCGTGTCGCCATTGCTCGCGCGCTCGTCAACCGGCCTTCGATCATTCTGGCCGACGAGCCTACCGGAAACCTCGATTCGAAGACCGGCGACGAGATTATGGCTCTATTCGATGAACTGCACGCCAAGGGAAATACCATCGTAGTCGTCACCCACGAGCCGGACATCGCGGAGTATGCCCACCGCGTAGTTACGATTCGTGACGGTGTCATTGCAAGTGACCACCCGTCGTCCCGTGTGCTAAATCGTCAGTAGCGAACAACACACCTCGCCCATCATTGCATCCCCCGGCGCCACCTGTGCCGTCTAAAATGGAATGATGGCAATGTTTCCCGGCCGCCTCCGCATCGCTGGAATCCTCGCTGCATTCTTTTCTACCTGCACTGTGCTTCACGCGCAGGTAGCCGCTCGTTTTGACCTTGCCGGACCCAAAATTGAGGTCCATGTAACACGCGCCGGTCAGACGTTGCCCATCGCTTCCGTGCCTAACCTGCAGGAAGGCGACAAGATATGGCTGCATCCGGACCTTCCGCCGACCCAGTCGGTTCATTACCTGCTCGTAGCAGTCTTCCTGCGAGGAACAACCAACCCCCCTCCCGATGATTGGTTCTTCCGGATACCAACCTGGGAAAAGAAAATCCGCGAAGAGGGCACCACCATCGTCGTGCCGAAAGAGGCCCAGCAGGCAATCCTGTTCCTTGCCCCGGAGACGGGTGGAGACTTCGCCACCCTTCGCTCGAGCGTGCGTGGACGCCCCGGCGTCTTCGTCCGCGCCTCTCAGGACCTCGCCGAGGCCGGGTTCGAGCAAGCCCGCATCGAAAAGTACCTCGCCTCCATGCGGCAAGTACCTCCTTCCGATGCCAAGGCTCTTCACGATCACTCGACCTTACTCGCCCGCACACTGAATCTGAAACCTAACGAAGACTGCTTCAGCCGCCCCGTCGACATGCAGTTCACTTGCCTCACACAGAGCGGCACGCAGACCCTGCTCGACGATGGTCACGCCCAGACAATTGTCGCCAGCCTTACCAGCGGCGATACCTCCAGCTTCATCAACGCTGCAAGCTATACGGGGATGGCGGGTGGAGGGGTCTACAGCGCTTACGTCGGAGCAATCGTCGACCTTGTTCACCTCATGAGCGGCCTTCACACCGCGCACTACCAATACATTCCCGCAATTGCCTTCCCCGACGGGCCCAGCCTCAACCTTCGCCTCAACGTCCCGCCCTCATTCAATAATCCGAAATCCGTTATCGTTATCGGCCTTCCCGCTATTCAGGCCTCCACACCTCCCCCACTGCGGCCAGCCGATCCGAAGCACATCAACTGTCTCTTGAAACCCACGCTGACGCTTCCCGTCGAAGGCGCTCCGCTCGTCTTTTCCACCTCCTTTGCTCACGACCTCGTGCTACACATCGATTCCCCTGCACCCGGCATCGATATCCCACTCACCCCGGATGCCTTCCGTGGGGGTCTCGTCCTCGCTCCCTCATCCAAACGCAAGGCACTGCCGTTATCTACAGCCACTCCCGATCAGTCCTCTACAGGAACCACGGCTGCAACGCCGGCTGCTGTCCCGGCCACACCGCTTCCCAACACCATTACGGGCACCATCAAGGGTTTCTGGGGCTTCGATGCCTTCACGGGACCGACAGTGCAATTACAGGACACGCCGGGCAGAGACTGGAGACTCGCCGACAACGACATCCTGATCGCAGGCCGCGAGAACCATCTCTCGCTCACCTCCACCGGAACGGCCTGCATTCAGACCATCACACTCGACAGCGACGCCGGCAAGCAGATCGAGACGCAATGGAATCTGGCGGACAAACCGAATCTGGTCGACGTCAAGGTTCCGCTGCAATCCTTCGTTCCCGGAGCTCTCCATCTAACGATCCACCAGTTTGGCGAGCCGCAGGCCGACATCGTCGCCGCCCAGACTTACTCCGAGCCGGCCCGTCTCACCGCGCTTCAGCTTTTCGCCGGCGACACGACCGCCACCCTCACCGGCGCAAGCCTCGATCAGGTAAAGGACATGACCATCAGCGGGCTTATATATGCCCCTGTACCTTTCGCTCCTGACTCAGCGCCGCCTGACAACTCCGCAACTCCCAACTCCAGCCTTCGCCTTACGCTACCGGCAAACACGCCCGCCCCCAAGTTCCGCCCAGGCGACAAGCTGACCGCCAGCTTCACGCTGAAGGACGGCCGTAATCTTTCACTGCCAGTGACAGTAGCCCCTCCGCGCCCCTCGGTCACGATCCTCAGCAAGAGCGGAACGCAGACAGCTCCCTCTCCCATCCGCCTCGCAGACCAGGACGATCTGCCTGTCAACCAGCAGCTCACCTTCTCGCTGCGTTCCGCCAGTCCCTTCCCTCGTACCGGCACGATTGAGATCATCAACGCCGACGAAACCCTGCGAACCGTCCTCAGCGTAGCTTCCGGCACGCTGGTACTGCAGAACCCCCGCACCATGCTGGCGACGCTGGACCCCCTCAAGACCTTCGGCACCTCAGCCTATGGTCCGTTGCGACTGCGAGCTGTATGCCCGACGGAATCGCCGGCGACTGGCTTCCGTTTGTCACTCTCGTTCGTCTTCCATCGCTAAAGGACCTTCACTGCCCGGCAGACACTACCGGCGCATGCACTCTCACAGGGGCCGACCTGTATCTCGTCGACTCAATCTCTACCGACGCCGAATTCACAACCCCAACCGATGTTCCCGAGGGGTTCGTCGGCACAAGCCTCTCGCTCCCTCGCCCGGCGAAGACCGGCTTTTATCTCCGCCTGCGCGACGACCCCACGGTTGTGAACACCGTTGTCATGCCCATCCTGCCCCAGCCGACGGCCGCTGCAGCAACTGCCCCGGAACATAAAGAAGCCCAGCCGTAGCTGGGCTTTTTGGTTCAGGAACAGGTTCTAATCTCCAGCGACGAGAGTTTCACCCTTCTGTACCTTGCTGTGATTCCTGCTGTAGAAGAAGTAAACCACGAGACCAATCAGCAGCCAGACAATCAGGCGAATCCAGTTTGCCGCGCCTAACTCAACCATCATATAGCCGTTGAAAAGGATGCCAAGAATCGGCACCAGGGGAACAAACGGAGTCCGGAATGGCCGGGCACGATGCGGGTCTCTGCGACGCAGCACAATAATTGCAATGCATACGATTACGAACGCGAAGAGCGTTCCAATATTCACCATCTTCCCGATGTCATCAATCGGCGTGACGCTACCAACAATCGCCGCCAGAAGGCCCGCAAGAATCGTGCCCTTCCATGGTGTCCGGAAGCGTGGGTGAATCGCTCCAAAGAAGCCCTTCGGAAGCAATCCATCCTTCGCCATTGCATAGAGCACACGGCTTTGGCCGAGCAACATCACCAGCATCACGCTCGTCAGGCCAGCCAGCGAACCAATCGTAATAATGTTCGCCGCCGAATTCAGATTGTGTTCGAGGAACGCACGCACGATTGGCGCTTCGATGTTGATGTCCGGCCAGTAAACCATACCAGTCAGGACTGCAGCCACACCGATATACAGGAGCGTGCAGATAGCCAGCGAGACGATGATACCGATCGGCATATCGCGCTGAGGGTTCTTCGCCTCCTGCGCTGTCGTCGATACTGCGTCGAAGCCAATATAAGAGAAGAACACCAAGCCGGCCGCTAACCCAATGCCGCCTACTCCAAACGGTGCAAAGGAATGCCAGTCCGAACCCCAGTTAGCCTTGTTGACGTAGTGCGAACCCAAGCCGAGCACGAACAGCACTACAGCCACCTTAAGCATCACTATGCCCGCGTTGAAGTTTGCGGATTCCTTGATGCCGATCACCAGTACCGTCGTGATCACCAACGCGATCAAAAACGCCGGTAGATTGAAGCCAAACTCATGTCCGAAAATCAGGGGCGCATTCAACAGCGCATGTGCCTTGACTGACAATTCAGCAGAGGGATGAGCCAGAATCGCCATCAACGCGTCGGTGAAGGGCTTTGTTCCCGGTACGAGTTCGGGATGCGAAGCAAGAAGCGACTCTCTCGCGACTGCATCAAACGCTTTCTTCAATCCTGTCCAGTGGTCATACGCCAACCACAGAGGAAATTTCAGATGGAAGATCGCCAGAAACTCAACGAAAGTGTTCGACCATCCCGAACTGACCGTGCTCGCACCCATCGCATACTCGAGCGTCAGGTCCCAACCGATAATCCAGGCAAATAACTCACCCAGCGTTGCATAAGCATAGGTATAAGCCGAACCCGCCAGCGGAATCATCGCGGCAAACTCTGCATAGCAAAGACCGGCAAAAGCGCATCCAAGCCCTGACAAAACGAATGCCAGCATCAAAGCCGGACCAGCCGAGTGCGCTCCTATCCCGGAAAGAACGAAGATTCCGGCCCCAATCACAGCGCCAATACCCAGAGCCGTTAGTGCAAATGGCCCAAGCGATCGCTCCAGCGTCTGCGACCCTTCTTCATTCGCCTCGGCGAGCAATGCGTCCATCGACTTCTTTGCAAACAGATTACCCATCTTACTTTCAGTTCTCCTTTAGACCTGCACTTCCGCTTCGACAGCAGTTCCCTTGCGTTTCCACACCAGATACACGGGAACGCCAAGCAGAACAATAATTAGGCCAGGCCACGTGAATTGAGGTTTGTAACGCAATAGTACGACACAAATCCATAACGCCAGCACGATATACAATCCCGGCAGCACCGGATACCCGACCGCCTTGTAGGGCCGCACGGCATCCGGCCGCGTTCTTCGAAGGACGAATAGGCCAGCAATCGTCAGAATATAGAAGATCAGCACCGCAAAGATCACATAATCAAGCAGTTGACCATAGCTACCCGACAGACACAGGAGACAGGTCCAAAAGCACTGCACCCACAGTGAGTTCACCGGTGTCTTCGACTTATCGCTTAATTTGCCGACGGACTTGAAAAATAGGCCATCCCGGCTCATCGCGTAGTACACTCGGGCCCCAGCCAGCAACATTCCGTTTACGCAGCCAAAAGTCGAGATGAGAATCGCGGCAGCCATCAGCTTTGCACCATGCCCGCTGAAAGCTCGTTCCATCACGGCGGTTGCAACCCGGTCCTCGGTTGCGAATTGAATGCCACGGCCCGCAATCGTCGTCGCGTTGGGGTCTCCCACCAGAGGGAGCACACTCAAGTAGACAAAGTTGCAAAGCACATAAAGAAGCAGCACGACTCCTGTGCCAATCGCCAGCGACAGCGGTAGGTTCCGCCTCGGGTTACGAATCTCTCCTGCGGTAAAAGTCACGTTATTCCAGGCATCCGCACTGAACAGCGATCCCACCTGCACGATCGCAAGGATCGTCAACAGTCCGACATAGTCTCCCGTAGTCGATCCTGCTTGCGCCGCATGAAGCGTATGCCAGCCCGCGCCTGCCCAGAAGTTGTGCCACCCCGCGCCGAAGTTGGCCGCCACCGCTGCTGAATCCCTTACCAGAACGCCGACCAGCACCACTGCCGTCAGTGCAAGCACCTTTGCCGAGGTAAACAGGTTTTGAACCGCCGCGCCCATCTTCACACCCAACGTGTTCAAAATCGTCAGCAGCACGATAATGACAATTGCAGCAAGATTAGCCGTGTTCAAACCAATATCCATGTTCCCCAGGACCATTGGTCCTACATGCAATGCGGGGACATGCCCGATATGCCAAAGCCAGTGTTGCGTACTGACCGAGGGAAAGAATACGCCTAGAAATTTTCCGAACCCCACACCAACAGCGGCAATAGTGCCGGTCTGGATCACCAGAAATAAAGTCCACCCGTAGAGAAATCCCCAGAGCGGCCCCAGCGACTCACGTAGATAGACATACTGGCCACCCGCCTTGGGCATCATCGCGGCGAGTTCGCCGTAACTCAATGCCCCAATAATGGTCATCACCGCTGTCACCAACCACGCTGCAATCAACAGCGCGGGGGAACCAAGCGACCGCGACATATCGGCCGAGACGATGAAAATGCCCGACCCGATCATCGAGCCCATCACGATCGCCGTCGCTGAAAATAGTCCCATTCCCTGCACAAATTGCGGTGCAGGCGGAGCCTCAACCTGTAGCTTCTCTAAACTCTTCACGTTCCGTCTTTTCTACCGTAAATGCGAAAGAAAGTCTCCCACCATCTTATTTGGGTTGCCTTCCTATGTCCTCAACAGGGTTACGGCGAAGAAACGAAAGCGCTCCGGAGCCCAGAATGGCGACGGCCATTCCATAACGGACTTCTTCATGTATTCTCGCTCGGCCTTCTTATCGCCAGCCCCACGCGCAGTCAGGCAGGCCCTGAACGCCTGGTAGGAGATAATCCGCCGTCTCCACAAAGCCCGACGAAACCCTGTCATGTCGGCCAGTAAAACATCGTCGAGCATCTTCATAAAGTCGTTGTACATGTGGTGAGCGTCTCCGCTAAGGCCACCGGGGCTTGAGCGGTAATCCGTCAGCGGTTCTGGACAAACGCAGAACGGCCCTTTTGCAATTAGCCGAAACCAGAGATTCCAATCCTCGCTTCCCAACTGTCGCTCGTCAAAGCCACCTTCCAGTTTGTCCAGCGCCGATCGCCGCAGCATCACTGACGATGGCGGAACGCTAGGATTACACCAGCGCAAAGTTGGCCATAACGTATTCGGATCAACTGGCTTCAGATCCTCCAGATGCACACCGTCGGCACTCATCATCCTCAAGCCGGTGTAATTCCCTACCGCTTCTGGATGCGCCTTCAGCGCTCGAATCTGATTCTCGATTTTTCCCGGTTCCCACCAGTCGTCTGCATCAAGGAATGCGACAAACTCTCCCGTAGCCACCCGAAGTCCCGAATTCCTCGCCTTAGCCGGCCCACCGTTCTGTTGACGAATCAGCGTTACCGACTCACCATACTCGTTGGTAATAATCTCCCTGGTCGAGTCTTTCGATCCATCGTCGATTACGACGACTTGGCTTGGACGGGTCTGGTTGAACACACTGGTCAACGCGCGGCGGATGAACCTTTCGCCGTTGTAAACCGGGATGATTACCGTGACGGTGTCCGGTCGTTGCGCTCTCGAATGCGAAATGCCGTCCATTGTCACCGTTCGTCCTCACCCCAACGGGATTAACGATTAGGCCCTGGCTGCAACTTCCCCAGAAGCATAGCAAATCAGTCGGTCAAATCAATGCGCACCGATAATCTTAAGAAACCTTCGCGCCGCGTCACCTACGGCATCGGGACCCGAGAACAAAGCGCCAATCACAGCCACTGAATCAGCACCCGCTTCAATAACACTGGCGGCATTCGCCGGGGTGATTCCTCCAATAGCAACCAGCGGTCGCCGCGTCAATGCTCTCGCTCGGCGAACCCCATCTAAACCGACTACCGCTTCGGCGTCTGTCTTCGTTCCCGTGGCAAAGACAGGTCCGATCGCTACATAATCAGCCTCCGCCGCATCAGCCGCGATTACTTGCTCGTCTGTGTGCGTAGAGCATCCGACAAGACCGCCCGACAACACCTTCCGCGCCTCTGCAATCGGTGCATCCCCCTGTCCAACGTGCACAGCATTCCACTCCGCCAAAACCGCCAGTGCCGGATCGTCATTCAAAATCAGAGTGCAATCCACACCAGAGAAGATGCGCTGAATGACCCTGGAGTTGTGCAGAATCTGTTCCCTCGTACCAGTCTTATCGCGGTACTGCAACAGAGTCACACCAGCATCGCGCAATTGCTCAACGGCGCGGCCGATCTCTATCTTCTGCCGGGCCAGCACTCCCGCATCCACAATCGCATACAGACGCGGCAGCGTTATGACACGAGGCGATACTCGATCTGCTGTACTCTTTCCCACCTGCAATGCCTCCCGCCTCAGGCCTGACTATCCTTTTGGCGGTCAAGGAACCGTTCCATGAACTTCGTATCGAACTTGCCGGAGCGAAACTCCTCATCCGCAAATATTTTCTGGTGCAACGGAATCGTCGTATGAATTCCCTGCACCACGAACTGCGACAAAGCCCGCTGCATCTTGTTCATAGCCTCTTCGCGGTCCTTGCCATGGCAGATCAGCTTCGCAATCATGCTGTCATAGTACGGCGGAACGACGCCCTCGGAGTATTGGGCAGTATCCACACGAACACCATTGCCACCGGGCACGTTGAATGCCGTGATCTTGCCTGCGCTCGGCGTGAACTTCTCTGGATGCTCGGCATTGATGCGGCACTCGATCGCATGACCGCGAATCTCCACTGGCCCAGTCACAATCGCATTCAACTTCTCACCCGCCGCAATCCTCAATTGAGCCTTCACCAGGTCAATACCTGTAACCATTTCAGTTACACAATGCTCAACCTGGATGCGCGTATTCATCTCGATGAAGTAAATCTTTCCGTCTTCATCCATCAGGAACTCAATCGTACCGGCATTCCAGTAGCCAATATTCTCAAGCGATTTCTTGATCGTCTTGCCGAGTTCCTCACGCAGCTTCGGAGTCACCATCAGGCTCGGCGCCTCTTCTATCAACTTCTGGTGGCGTCGCTGAATCGAGCACTCGCGCTCTCCAAGACTCATCACATTTCCGTGTTCATCTGCCAGCACCTGAAACTCAATGTGACGCGGTCGCTCGATGAACTTCTCCATGTACAGGTCGCCATTGCCGAACGCATTGGCAGCTTCCGTCGACGCCTGATTGAACAAGCCCGGCAGTTCCTCAGCAGTACGGCAGATACGCATGCCGCGTCCGCCGCCACCTGCGACCGCCTTCAAAATCACAGGATAGCCAACGCTCTTCGCCCACTCCAGCGCCTCGCCTTCGTTCTCAATCACGCCGTCGGAGCCAGGAAGAATCGGTACCTTCGCCTTCTTCATCGTCTGGCGCGCCGTGGACTTCTCGCCCATCATCCGAGTCACTTCTGGCGGAGGCCCGATGAACTTGATATTCGATGCCCGGCACACCTCAGCGAAGTTCGCGTTCTCACTCAGCAGACCATAACCCGGATGGATCGCATCAACGTCAGCAATTTCCGCCGCAGATATCACGGCCGGAACATTCAGATAGCTCTCCGAACTCCTTGGAGGCCCAATGCAAATCGCCTCATCGGCAAACCGCACGTGCAGTGAATTTCTGTCGGCCTCGCTATACACCGCCACCGTGCGGATGCCCATCTCCCTGCACGCGCTAATGACGCGCAGCGCAATCTCCCCGCGATTTGCAATCAATACCTTACGAAACATAAACGCAGATGCCTTCCGTCGAATCTGAATCGAACTTTGACCTAATTTTTGCTCGGTATGTTGAAAAGACTTACCGTGCTCTGATGGCAAACAGGGGCTGTCCGTACTCCACAGGCTGTCCGCTGGTGGCGATTCGTTTCACCACTTCACCGGCGACATCGGCCTCGATCTCGTTCATCAGCTTCATCGCTTCAACGATGCAGAGCACTTGGCCCACCTCCACCTGGTCCCCAATTTTTACAAACGGCGCCGCGCCCGGAGATGGCGATTCATAGAACGTTCCTACGATAGGAGACTTCACCTCATGCAAGGCCTCCTCAACCGGCGCCGATGCGGCAACAGGCGCCGCCACAGGAGCAGCAGCAGCAGCCGAAACGGATGCAGCAGGCGCTGACGCCATCAACCGGCTCAACTGCGCTACATCAATGCCGCCAGCCGGCGCAGGCTCGCCCGCGAACTTAATCCGCACCTTCAGATCGTCCTGCTCCATATCGAACTCGGCGATGTCGTTCGCCTTCAAAAACTCGACCAGTTCGCGCAGCTCATTCAACTTATTTCCGTCCATCATGTCTCTTCCCGTGCCTGTTGCGGCACTGTGTTTCGATTTACTGCGACCTCACCTATAGTTCGATCCAGGCCTTCAGACTGGGCGTCAGAATCTCCCCGCCCTTTGCCGTGACCAGAACCATATCTTCAATTCGCAACCCAAACTTACCCGGCATATACACACCAGGCTCGATCGTGATCACCATGCCCTGCTCTAATACCTGCGTCTGTTTCGCAGCAATTCTCGGTCCTTCGTGAATCTCGAGCCCAACTCCATGCCCGGTCGAATGGCTGAAATACTTGTCCAGTCCCGTTCGTCGAAGCACACTCCGCGCGGCGTCGTCCACATCTCCAGCAGTTACTCCGGGAGCCACTGCAGCAACTGCAGCCTCCTGAGCTTCCAGCACCAAATCATACACTTCCTGCTCTTCGGCTGTGGCCTTGCCCAGGTGCACGGTACGGGTCATATCGCTGCAATACCCGTCGAGCATAACACCGAAATCCAGCGTCACGAACCCTCGCGCAGGCAGCTTTGCTGTGGTTGCTCGCCCGTGCGGCAGGGCCGATCGGACACCGCTCGCCACAATCGTCTCAAAGGACATCCCCTCAGCACCAGCCAACCGCGCGGCGAATTCCAACTGCGCCGCCACCGCAACCTCCGTCATCCCCGGCTGCAGAAACTCCAGCATCCCATCGAATAATCCGCAACCCAGCAGAGCTGCTTTCCGTATCCGCTTCAGTTCCTCAGCGTCCTTGATCTCGCGCAGCCGGGCCACCAGCGATCCCACTCCCACAAACAGTCCTCGCCGAATCTTTCCCGAGACTGCCTTCCGCATCGTCTCCAGAGCCAGCACCGTCGTATTCGACTCATCGAAGCCACATCGTCGAATACCGGCAGCCTCAATCCATTCGCAAGCCGCAATCGCAGCAGGTTTCTTCGCGATCACTACTCGCGTTCCCGTGGCTTCGGCCTTCGCCTGAGACGTATACCTTCCGTCCGTAAACAGCACGGAACGTGGCCCGGCGAGCACAAGCGCTGCATTCGATCCCGTAAACCCACACAGGTACCGAACATCCGGCAGATGCGTCACCAGTAGCCCGTCCACCCCGGCGGCCCTGGCCCCTGCCACTGCTTTTTTCTTCCTCGCCTTTAAATCCATAGACTCTTTGATTCTACCCAACAACAACAATCTATTCGCTTCCACGACTCTCACCCGTTATCATGGCTTATGTCCGGCGCTGCCTCCCCCGACCAGCCCTCTCGCTTCACTCGTCGTAAATTTCTCGTGGGCGCAGGCGTTGCCGCCGCGGGTCTCACGCTTTATTCAGGCGAGATCGCGCGCCACAACCTCGATATCGTCCATAAGACCATCGGCATCAAGAACCTCCCCGATCCATTCCACGGCTATCGCATCGTCCAACTCAGCGATATTCACCTCGATGAGTTCACCGAGCCGTCTTTTCTCGAGCACGTCGTCCATAAGACCAACGACCTCGCCCCAGAGCTCGTTCTCCTCACAGGCGACTTCGTCACACGAGGCTCGCTCACCTCTGTCGCCTCCACACACGCAGCTCACCGTTGTGCCGAGATTCTCAGCACCCTTACCAGCCCCCAACGCTACGCCATCCTGGGCAATCACGACGTCTCGGTCAACGCACCACTCGTCATCCATGCCCTTACCAGCGAGGGCACTCCCGTCCTGATCAATCAGTACGTCGCAATCGAACGCAAAGGCGCCCGCATTTGGTTATGCGGCACCGACGACCCCGACACCAGCCATCCCGATCTCAACCTTTCCATACCCGAGAAGCCCGATGGTCCTGTCATCCTTATGTCCCACGAGCCCGATTATGCGGATAACGTCATAGAACATCCCCGCGGTCACCTCGTCGACCTGATGCTCTCGGGCCACGCACACGGCGGCCAGATCCGTCTCCCCTTCATCGGCCCCCTCGTCCTCCCACCTCTCGGCCAGAAGTACGTCCAGGGCTACTTCCGTTTCGACAAGATGCAGCTCTACGTCAACCGAGGCATTGGCACCGTAGGCCTCCCCTTGCGCCTCAACTGCCCACCCGAGATCACCGTCATCACCCTCCAACCCGCCTGACACACTATGCAAACTACAAGAGGGTGCAGTAAATCGTCGCACCCTCTTGCATTTATCTAGCCGACTTTATTCCCAGTGAGCCGTGCGCTCCGCTTTATCGACAACCTGGTGCGCCGTGTCCACATGACCGATCGCTCGATCACGCAGCCCGCGCGCCTCGGGCACATCCTCTGCTCGAGCCAAGTCGTTGTGCGCCGCCCAAAGCAGTTCGTTAGCCTTGCGGAAACGGTCATGCGGGCTCAGGCGGGTGTCAATAGGGTACGGATCATTCAATCCCTTTCCGTCATCGATCGCTGCCTGCTTAATCTGAGCGATTGCCCTGTCGATCTCCCGAATCGCAAGATCATCGTCGTGCCGGACTGGATCCCAGGCCCAGCTGTCATTCAAATAATGCCGGGCCGCGCGTAGATCGCTCAATGCATGAAGATAGGCGGGGTGTGGCCCCGGAACCTGTTGTGCCTGCATCGTCATCGGCGTTGCCGCCGTAACCGTTGCTGCCAATACAACCATCATTCGCAAATTACGCATTTATATCTTTCTCCTGGGTAGCGCTATGATTTCGCAACCGCAGTCCACTAGACCCTCATACAACCAGACAGTTGCGCACAATCTGCGTCGGTGATGTGTGTCAACACATCTCCCACTGCTTATCTACAGCCTGTACAGCTTTCTAGTGTTTTTTTTACCGCGCTCGCCCGGCCGGCTTCTTCTGTTTCGGCATCACCGCCACCGGAGCCGAAGGCTTCACACCCGACTTCTCATCCATCCAGGCATCCAGCAAGCTCTTCTTGAACCGCCAACGGTTCCCTAGCTTGAACGCCGGAATGAATCCCTCCGAGGCATATCGGTACAACGTATCGCCGCTGATGCCCAGATACTCCGACGCCTGTCGAATATCCATCACCTCGCGAGCTGCCGTCTGTGCCATGCCAGCCATCAGAGAACTCTCCCGATACCGGAGCTAACCGGAGAAATGCCGGACAGACCCAGTCTACCCGGCACTCCCTTTTGTAGCCCCTTTTCTCCGACTACACAACAAAAATCTCAGTATTAACCACTAACTAACTATCTGATAACGAACAACTAACTAGGCGGCTGCAGACTTTTCATAACGTCCAGCAGATCCTGGCCAACCGTCCGGGTCTTCGCAATCGCATCCGCCAAAGGAATATCCGTGATCTCGGTACCACGCAGCACCACAAGCCGACCGAACTTTCCTGCATGCACCAGATCGATCGCAGCCACACCGTACCGAGTCGCGAGCATCCGGTCATAGGCCGAAGGAGTTCCGCCTCGTTGCGTATGTCCAAGATTGACACTCCGCGTCTCGTAGCCGGTGCGCTTCTCTATCTCCTCTGCCAACGTCTGCCCGATTCCGCTCAGCCTTGCATGCCCGAACGAGTCCACCGCGGTCCCCTGAGTAGCCTGCTCCGACTCAGGAAACTTCGCGCCTTCAGCCGCCACCACAATCGAAAACTTCTTCCCATGCTCGCGGCGATACTTCACCAGCCGGCATACCTCTTCAATATCGATCGGCACTTCGGGCACAAGAATCACATCCGCGCCGCCAGCGATACCTGACGTAATCGCAATCCATCCTGCATCGCGGCCCATCACCTCGCACACCAGAACGCGATTGTGAGCCTCCGCGGTCGAGTGCAGCCGGTCCACCGCCTCCGTAGCAATCCCCACGGCCGTATCGAACCCAAAACAGGCGTCTGTCCCGCTCAAATCGTTGTCGATCGTCTTCGGAACCCCAACGCACTTCACCCCGCGCTCACTCAAAGCCAAGCTGATCGACTGCGTGTCATCTCCGCCCAGCGCAATCAGCGCATCCAGCTTGTGCTTCCCAATCACCTCCAGGCACTTCTCAAACCCACCCGGAATCTTCTTCACATTTGTTCGCGAAGACCGCAGAATCGTCCCGCCCCGATGCAGAATCCCTGAGGTGCTCTCCAACGTCAGAGGCATGGTCGCGTCATCCAGAACCCCGCGCCAACCTTCCATGAACCCGACAAACTCATCCCCATGGTGCAAAATCCCTTTGCGCACTGCCGCGCGAATCACCGCATTGAGCCCGGGACAATCCCCACCACCAGTCAACATTCCAACACGCATCCGAATCTCCTTTGGACAACAGCGAAATCATACAACGGCACTCGATGAGTCCTCCATGTACATTGGATCGAACGATGGCCGTGCTGGATCCAATTCGACGTACACGTACAGCCTTCATTCGGCGGAATCCTGTTGCAACCTACTTCGCAATGGCCTTCGCAATCTCCTGGACTGGCGCGCTGATTGTGGCTGCGCCAAAACTCATCCAGGGCAGGCCTGTATCCAAAATGGACGGCTTGCTGATGTTCCCGGTCATGCTTCTCGGCCCAAGCCTTTCTGGCATCATCCTGGCGAGAATCGTCGATGGAAAAAGCGGCTTGCGGGACCTCTTCTCTCGAATGCGTCGAGTCCAGCTTCCGCCCCGCTGGTATGCTGCACTTCTCATCCCGCCTGTTCTGTGTCTTACCGTTCTCTTCTCCTTGAAAACGTTCATCTCGCCTGTCTTTGCTCCCAATAATTTCTTCATAGGCATCTTCTTTGGCTTTGCCGCCGGTTTTTTCGAGGAGATCGGGTGGATGGGTTATGCATTCCCGAAGATGTGCCAGAAACTCAACGCATCGGCCTCAAGCATCCTGCTCGGGGTGCTATGGGGAGTCTGGCATCTACCAGTCGTCGATTATCTTGGAGCCGCTACTCCTCACGCCGCCTATTGGCTTCCCTTTTTCCTGGCGTTCATCGCGGCCATGACAGCGGTCCGAGTGCTCATCGGCTGGATGTACATCAACACCCAAAGTGTGGCGTTGGCGCAACTCATGCACATCATCTCCACCGGCACCCTAGTCATGTTCAGTCCTCCCCGCGTTACTGCCGCTCAGGAGACGGCGTGGTATGCGGTCTACGCGTGTGCCCTCTGGGTTACCGTAGCGATCATCGCCGTGGTGTATGGAAGGTCCCTAGCGCGAGACGACTGACGCCGATTCCCGGGGAATCCTACTCCCCGCTTGTAAACGCCACCAATCCGACAGCACCTCCACCCCTGGCATAACTTCAGTCGGAAGTCCCGGCTCAGGAACCCACAACCGAATCCCCTGTTTCTCTGCAATCTCTTCCAGTCGCTCCATCGGCTGACGCCAACCATGCAGTGCCAGATCGAACAGTCCCCAATGAATTGGCATCATCAGGCCTTTTCCGCCCAATGCAGCAAACGCACGAGCCGCGCCATCCGGCCCCAAATGGATGCTCTCCCACAGCTCATTGAAGGCACCAATCTCCAGCATCGTCAGATCGAAAGGACCATAAGTCGCACCGATCTCCGAAAATCCCTCCCACCAACCAGAGTCCGCGCCAAAGTAGACTTTGTGCTTCGCCCCCTTCAGCACAAACGCAGACCATAGCGTCTCAAAGCGATCGAACATTCCACGTCCTGAGAAATGTCGCGCAGGCACAGCCGTAATCTCTAATCCACCATCAGCCACTGTCACACCCTGCGTCCAGTCCAACTCCTCGATTCGTTCCCCATCGACACCATACTCCCGCAGCAGCGCACCCACTCCGAGCGAAGTCACCCATCGCGCCTTGCTCATCGAAGCTAACTTGGCCAGCTTCCGAATCGTATCCTCGCCAAGATGGTCATAGTGGTCATGCGACACCAGCACAACATCCACCTCCGGCAAATCCTCCAACCGCACCGGCGCAGCGAAAAACCGTTTCGGCCCCGCCCATCGCATTGGAGAGGCACGCTCGTCCCACACCGGATCGATCAGCACACGTACGCCATCAATCTCCATCAGCAGCGTCGAGTGCCCCATCCACGTTACCCGCAGCCCACCTTTCGGCCCTGAGGCAAACACCGAAACATCCGTCCTGAAAGGTCCCAACGGCCTGCGCGGCACCTTCTCTTCTTTATTCTTGAGATAAAGCGGAAGCACCTTGAAGATCGTGCTGAACCCTCCCACCTGGGTCAAAATCGGGTTGATAAATCTTCTTCCTACCTTCTTCGCCTGCCGCAACATCGTCATATTTGTTGGATGCCCTAAGCCATAGAAAGACCCAAATGATGGCCGTGGCAAATCATCATAGACCAGAGCAAGCAATTCGCGGATGGGTTCACCTCCAGACCCAACAGCCCATCCGCGTGACGACTTCAGCAATCCATAGTTTCAATGCTCGGGATCAGGCACTCACACCCCCTCCACGTCGAGCCTCATCGGCATCCTCCGCCAGATCGCGCAGATAAGCAAAAAATGCGGGAGACTGCCCAATGAACAGACCATCCCCCGACAATGCCTTCACGGCGCCCATTGCCGCGCCCTTCGTCTGAGTGGGACGGATGATGGAACAGACCGGGAATTTCTTGCTGAGGAACACCGTCGGCTCGGGCATGATGAGGTTCCCCTGCAAGTCTTCATTGCCGGCAAAACTGCTGATGGTCGGGAAGTCCACCGTATCGCCGCTCACGGGATCTTTCACGCCTTTCAGTGGAGGCGCATTTGCTGCTTTGTCATGCCACGTTTGGAAGTGCGCAATTTCTGTTCCGCCAATGCTTAACAAGATGCGCAGCACTTCAAGACTGGTTACCCGCTGCGCCAGTTGAGTATAAAGGCTGGTTCCACCCTGTTCGATAAACGCAAAATGGAAACCGGCAGTGTTGGCAATGTATTGCGTTAGATCCGTGACCCCATTGGGCGAAGTCGAATCGAGCTGCGCCTCGCTGTCGTTTCTGGGGATGGCTGTGTGCTTTTTGGTGCCCAGCACCCCAATCGCATTGGGGAAGCTATCACCGAAGTCCGGGTTTTGGGTGCGGCTGCGGTATCTGGTCCACCATGAGGTGTCGACCGTCAGCTCCATCAGGTTGGTAAGCCGGCCGATTTGCTGTGCGCCCGTCGCCTTGCTACTGGGCAGGTTGCGAAACGGCTCGAGGTTAGCGGTATCGGCGCCCTTCGACGCCAGGTAGGCATTGATGAAATCCTGATGGCTGAATTCATCCTCGGTATTGTCATGGATGTACTGCGGCATATCGCCATCCAGGTTCTGCAGGGCCTTGATGTAAGCAGCATTTCCGCCAGTCAATCCTTTGATCTGAGGCGGTTCGTTCGTCTGGTCGCCACCGAGCTCAGCGTACTGCTGCCAGAGATCGGTCTCAAGGGTCTCTGCTGCCGCAAGAAACCTCAGGATGGCAGCGTCGCCGCGGTCAAGCTTGCCGCTCCCCTCCTCCTGAGCGACGGCCTTTCCGTCCGCGAAGAAGAGCGAACCCGCAGGCAGCAGCGCGCCGGCCGCACCCGCAATGCCTACTCCTTTCAAGAACGAGCGGCGCTTCACCGCACCCTTCGGCTTGGTTTCCCTGTCTTCTCTCGGATCGAAGGCAGACGCTGATGATGAATGTGTCGTTAACGATTTATCGCTATTCATACCTGTTGCTCCGTTTCCTTTAGCTGTTGCGTTGAACTGTGATTCGGCAGATGGGCCCGATTACATTGGCAACGCTACGCCGCGGAGCAACCGCGTGTGTCATGCGCTTGCAAGACTTTTGTCAAAACATGTCAGCGCGCTACTCAGCTTTACAGACCCGCGCCCCAACGCATTTATATTCCCGTAACCATACGGTCGCACTGGCGGCTGTGTCCGCGCCTCATACATCCAATGTTCATATTCATTTATTCGCCTTGTGACCAAACGGCCGCCGCTGCCTCCTACTCTTGGCGTGCGCTCCAAGGCCCCTAAATATGGTTGACTCCCGATCTCCCCAGAGGTGATTCCATGCATAACCAGTGGCATAAACTCCACAACGGCACAGTCAAGTGCGGTGCAGCAATTCTCGCTGCATTGCAGGTGTTTGCGGGTGGCTCCTTACCCGTTCTCGCGCAGAATGCTACCGCTTCACCGGTCGCCTCCACGACCCGCACGCCCATCAAACACGTCATCGTCATCATTGGCGAAAACCGCACCTTCGACCACGTCTTCGCCACCTACAAGCCGGTCAAGGGCCAGAAGATCGATAACCTTCTCTCCAAGGGCATCATCAACGAGGACGGCACACCCGGCCCCAACTTCTCCCAGGCGCGCCAGTTCTCCGCCGTAGACACCTTCGCCGATCAGTTCCAGGTAAGCCCAGGATCCAAGTCCGACTATCCTCACCTCCCCGCACCGCTTGCCGGCGGCCCGGCGACCCCCTTCGTCCCGGACCTCGCTACAGCCAAGGCAATTGAAAACGGCCTTCCCAACGACACCTACTACAAATACCTGACGACCGGCGGCACCGGCCTCAAGAGCGGCACGCCAGATACCCGCATTCCTAATGTCGAAAACCTTCCGAGTGGCCCCTTCCAGATCACCCCCGGCATCCCCTACGACGCCTATGCCGCCAGCCCCGTCCACCGCTTTTACCAGATGTGGCAGCAGCTCGATTGCAACATCAACTACTCTGACGCATCGAACCCTAGCGGCTGTGCCTCAGACCTCTTCCCATGGGTCGAAACCAGCGTCGGCGCCGGAACCAACGGCCGTGTCCGCCCGAAACCCTTCAACAACGAGACTACCCGCGAAGGCTCTACTGCCATGGGCTTCTACAACGTCCTGCAGGGCGATGCTCCCTATCTCAAGCAGCTCGCCGACCAGTACGCCATGAGCGATAACTATCACCAGGCCGTCATGGGCGGCACTGGCGCCAATCACGTCATGCTCGGCACAGGCGACGCCATCTGGTTCAGTGACGGTAAAGGAAATCCAACCACCCCGCCCCACAAGCAGCTCGTCGCCGCCGGAACCCCCAACGCCGGCATCGTTGACGAGATCGAAAACCCCACCGCGGCCCCTGGCCTAAACAACTGGTACATCGAGGACGGCTACGGCGGCGGTTCCAACGGTTCACCCTCCTTCGGCGGTGGCACCTACAGCAACTGCTCCGACTCCAATGCTCCCGGCGTCTTCTCCGTCCTCTCCTACCTCAGCTCGCTTCCCTATGAGGTCGATCCCAAGTGCGCGCCTGGCCACTACTACCTGCTCAATAACTACAACCCCGGCTACTTCGGCGACGGCTCCAACGCCTACACCGACCCTAACCCGGCCAACACCGTCTTCACCATCCCACCCTCCACTCTGCGTAACATCGGCGATGCTCTGATCGAAAAGAACATCTCCTTCGCCTACTACGGCGACCAGTGGTACACCTACGTCAAGGACCCCTATTACCTCCTTCCTCAAAACGGCTACTGCAACATCTGCAACTTTTTCCAGTACTCGACCTCCATCATGACCAACCCTGCCGCTCGCAGAGAGCACTTGAAAGACACCATCGATCTCTATAAGGAGATACACAACGACAAGTTGCCTGCCGTCGCCTACGTCAAGCCCAGCGGCTTTGTCGACGGCCACCCGGCCTCATCCAAGCTCGATCTCTTTGAAGGCTTCGTCAAGAAGATCGTCGACGAACTGCAGCTCCATCCTGACCTTTGGGCTGACACGGCAGTCTTCGTCACTTTTGACGAGGGGGGCGGCTACTACGACTCCGGCTACGTCCAGCCTGTGGACTTCTTCGGCGACGGCACCAGAATTCCCATGATCGTCGTCTCGAAATACACCCAGGCCGGTCACATTTCACACGAGTACACCGATCACGTCTCCGTCCTCAAGTTCATCGAGGCGAACTGGAACCTGAAGCCGCTCACCGACCGCAGCCGCGACAACCTGCCCAACCCAAAAACAACCCACGCCAATCCCTACGTCCCGACCAACAGCCCCGCAATCGGAGACCTGATGGATCTCTTCCACTTCGAATAACAGTAGCCAGCCTTAAAAAACATCGCGAGCCGGCAGAACACCGGCTCGCGACGCAATCTCTCCAAGGCACCAACAAGCTAAAACACCAGTTCCATAAACACATTCGCCCGTGCATACGGAGACGGCACAACTCTCTCCGGCGGCAGATGCCGAAACCCCAGCGCTTCATACAAATGGATCGCATCTCCCAGCTTCTTATTCGTCTCCAGATAGAGCGACTGCGCCCCCAAAGCCCTTCCTTGATCAATCGTATAGGCCAACAGTCTGCGACCCAGCCCCTGCCCGCGATACGCTTCCGCAACTGTCATCTTCGCCACTTCATAGACGCCCGGCCGCATAAACAACAGCGCACAACATCCCACCGCCTCGCTACCTGCGACAGCCATGTAGATGTGCCCACCCGGCCACAAGATGTACTTCTCAGGATCGCCAAGCGTCTGCCTGTCCTTCTCTTCAATCCCGAAGTTCTTCGAAATCCAGTCTTCATTCAGCTCACGGAACGCCGCCCCATCGCCCGCTCGATAGCTCCGAATCTCGACACCCGACTTCGTCATCCTGTTTATCTCTGGAAGAGTTGATGTAGTCACTGTAATTTCCTCCCAACACCGAATCTAGGCTCCTGCACTCCATACGTCCAATATCTTGTTTGTTCCTATTATGATTCTGTAGATATGGATCAAGACATCGAGCTACGCCACCTCCGCTACTTTGTCGCAGTCGCAGAAGAGCTTCACTTCGGCCGAGCAGCTCAACGCCTGCATCTTGCCCAGCCACCGCTCTCGCAGCAGATTCGCAAACTCGAAGATATCCTCGGCCACACTCTCTTCACGCGAACCTCCCGCTCCGTCCGCCTCACCAGCGCCGGCGAGGTCTTCCTCGAGCGCGCCCGCCGCACCCTTCGCAACGTCCAGGAAGACCTCGACGAAGCCCGCAGCATCGGCCGCGGCGAGGTCGGCTTCCTCCGCGTCGGCTTCATCGGCTCCAGCATGTTGACGCCCCTTCCCTCAATGCTCGGCCGATACCGCCGCCAGTACCCAAACGTTCATCTGCAGCTTTCGGAAAACTTCACCGCAAACCTCATCCAGTCACTCACAAAAACCACCCTCGACGCCGCATTCCTACGCGACGGCGATCCAACCGACGGACTCACCATCGAGCCTCTCTTCTCCGAACCATTCGTCGCCGTACTGCCCAGCAATCACCCCATCGCAAAGCGCAAAATTATCTCTGCAGCAAACCTTCGCGACGAACCATTCGTCTTCTTCGCCCCCGCAGCGGGCGCTCTCGCCTACCAGAAGACCATCTCTCTCTGTGAAGAACACGGCTTCCGCCCGCGAGTCGTCCAGGAAGCACCGCAATGGCTCACAATCCTGCGTCTCGTAGGCGCAGGCCTGGGGGTTTCAATAGCACCCGCCTGCGTCGCACAAATCGCAACGCGCGACATCGTCTGCCGCAGCCTGCGCGGAGCCCGAACACAAAGCGACATCGAACTCGCCTATCGAACCACCGACGACCGCGCCATCGTCAAATCCTTCCGCAAGATCGCCCGAGCCAGTTTTGACAAATCAAAAAAACGGCCATCTCTGGTCACTTAGCTCCGAAGTAGCTCCAATCTCTTTAGCTTAGGGGAAAAACTTACCCCAGCTTCACCGTACAGCTTCCCAATCTTTCATCAGAAATCTCCAGATAAACCTCCTGCTGCAGTTCGAGCACACGCTTTCACGACAATCAGCATCTAAGAAATTGCCATGACCATCTTTCTGGACACTCGGGAAACAGCCGATCGTTTTGGAGACTACATCGAGGAACTCCGAGCGATCTTCGTGGCGAACAACATCAAGTTCGGCTCGCCTGACAATTTCTTTGAGTTTGCACGAAGGCTTCAATCCGACGACCTTCTCCCCGGCGATCTATCCCGCATGATCGAGTCCATCACCGAACGGGAAAGCGATGACATCTCGCCCAGGACGATCCTGACCATCATCGCAGTTGCCGTCGGAGGCACAGCCGTGTCTGAGCCCGACCACGATCTCAGTAAATCCGTTAAGCTCGTCGTCGACTTTCTTATTCGCTCCGGAAATTGCAGCTCTGCCGATCCGGAACACTTGGACACCATGTGCATGGCTCCTTTCGCCGCCATCTCGAACCCCGAGAAGAATCTCTCATCAGAGGAACCCTACTTTCCTTCCCTGACCGATCTCCCTGACGACGAACCCTCCCATCAGATCGACACCGCTCCCCTCCACCCGTTTCCTGATTCGTCAAAACTCATCGAATCGCTTGCCCGTCTCGAACTCAACGCCACGCAAGCCAGACTGTATCTCGACTCAATCGAGCAGCGGATCAGCAGAATGGAACCGTACCTCGAAAATCTTCCGTCGCTGGCCTCATCTCCTCCTGACCTGGCCGAACCTCAGCATCCCACAGATTCACTTGTCGACTCCCCTTTCATTCCGCGTGACATTCCCCCGCCAAACTTCGTTCGTCAGGCTTCCCCTCACCCAAATGAGCACTTAGCATGGGCTTTTGTGCTTGGTCGGAAGCTCGCCGCCCCTCCACTGCTCGCTACGCTGGCTGGCGGCACACTTTTGTACATCGGATACTCACGAGGTCCCACGAAGACAGGAATAACCCCCGCCGCTCCAGATGCGGCAACAACAATCAGCCAGCCTTCAGCTGCCGCCATAGCAAGCATTCCTGAACCCCAATATGCACTACCCGACGAGCCGACAGAAAACACCATCAAGCCACAACCGGCGAAACCCTCCGCGGCAAGGCTGCTAAAACGAGACACCCCCGCTTCGAAGACAATCAGGCACCAGAAGCCCCACCCGATAGAGTCTCCTCCAGACAATGCCCCACAGCGCTCAATCCTGCACGCAGACGTCGAAGAAGCGGACACACCCCAGCCAAACGAATCAACTGATGTTGTAGCTAGAACCAAACGAGATGTCAGCTACACCCTGACGCATGCTCCGGCGAGATCTGCGCCATCTTCTCCACGAGTTGTCAACGTCTCTTCAGGTGTGATGGCGGCCAACCTTGTCTCAGCCTCACCACCCTCCTACCCCAAGCTGGCCGGCCTCACGCACATGCAGGGAGAGGTAGTCATGCAGGCCATCATCTCCAAAGACGGTACCGTCGAGAACCTGCACGTCATCCAGGGCCATCGACTCCTACGTGGCGCTGCAAAAAACTCCGCGCGAACCTGGCGCTATCGTCCCTATTTAGTCAACGGCAAGCCAGTTGAAGTCGCGACCATTGTCAGCGTCGACTTCACTCTGGGCCACTGACGGGCACATGAACCATCAATTTGAATCGAGGTTGACTGTGTTCGACAGACCCCTCGTCATCGGACAGCGCCTTCGCTGGAGGTACGCCGACAGCAACGAACCCTCAGAGGACGCCGTAGTTGTCAACGTTCGAACCGACCGCCAGGAAGGCCTCTCGCCCGAAGCAATGGACTATATAGCGCTTTGGATCGAGGCAAAATACGTGCAAGACTCACCGAAGGCACAGCCCTTTACGATTGTGCTCGGTACGGACAAGCTGACCTACATCGAGGGCAAAGAGGTCACCATCGAACTCCTCTAGTCCCGCAGTAGCCGGGTGCCTAGCAACGGCTTCGTAGTAAGCCTCGGTATCCCTTGGAATTGCTCTCGTCATTACTCTTATAGAAGGACATCGTTGTCATCTCCCTTTCATAGCAGTGGTGCATCGCAGCCGAGGAAATCGACATCTCAAAGCAAGACAAATGCCGCCCTCGATTTGTGACAATTCCTCCTGAAGTTTTTTGCAAGCTGGCCTGGTCGATCAAAATCCACAGATCGTGTCACAAACCGGTTGGCAGTTCTGTCTTAGCGAGTGCAAGGGACCGATGGCTTGGAAATGCTTCAATCAAGAATGAAGGAGACAATTATGAAAATCGTAGTAATCGGCGGTACTGGACTCATTGGATCGAAGCTTGTCAAAAAGCTTCGGGAGCATGGGCACGAAGCGGTGGCCGCATCGCCCAATACCGGCGTCAACAGCATTACCGGCGAGGGACTCGCAGACGCGCTGAAAGGCGCCTCGGTGGTCGTCGATGTAACGAACTCGCCTTCATGGGATGACGCGGCAGTGCTGAAGTTCTTCGAGATATCAACCCGTAACCTCCTCGCCAATGAAGCCGCCGCAGGCGTTGGACATCACATTGCGTTGTCGGTCGTAGGAACGGAACGTCTTCTCGAAAGCGGCTTCTTCCGCGCAAAATTCGCTCAGGAGAAATTGATCAAAGCCTCTTCGATCCCCTACTCCATCGTGCGTGCGACGCAGTTCTTCGAGTTCCTCAAGGGGCTCGCCGACATTTCCGTCGATGGCGACAAGGTGCATTTGGCACCTGTGCTTTTCCAGCCGATGGCTGCCGACGATGTGGCGACTGCCGTAGGCAAGATCGCAGTGGGCCCGCCGGTAAACGGCACCGTCGAAATTGGAGGCCCCGAACAGTTTCGCCTGGATGAACTAGTCCGGCAGCGCTTGGCCTCGCTCAAAGATCCCCGCGAAGTAATCGCTGATCCAAACGCGCGTTACTCTGGAACGAAAATCAGCGAAAAAACACTGGTTCCGGGCAATAACGCGCGACTCGGCGAGACCCGTTTCGAAACATGGCTGACTCAGCCCGCAGCACAAATTCCGAGTGCGCATCCTCAGCCTACAAGCGTGACCGAGGACAAAGAGAGTCGCATAAAAGCTAGCTGATATTGCCACGCCGTACGCCACTGGTGAGGTTAATTTATGACGTTCACAAAAGCAGCTTTGGCGCTGGCATGTCTCATGTCCGGCACCTTGGTAGCACAGGAGGCTCAAGTCACACCGCTCATGTCGAAAGATCTCGCAGACTTTCCCGGTAAGGAAGGTCTGATGATCACTGTGGTGTATCCTCCTGGCTCTTCGGATCCGATTCATCGGCACCATGCGCATGCATTTGTTTATTTGCTGGAAGGCTCGATCGTGATGCAAGTGAGAGGAGGAAAGGAAACGACTCTGACTCCAGGTCAGACCTTCTACGAAGGCCCGGATGATGTCCACGTCATTGGCCGAAACGCAAGCAAAACCAAACCGGCGAAATTCGTCGTTTTCTTCGTGAAGGACAAAGGCGCTCCCGTGCTGGTACCCGCCAACTAAACCAAACTGCGAGCATTTCTGAAATAAAAAAACTTGAGGAGCAAATACACATGAGCACGATTACAGTGAAAGGTGGGCGGGTGGCCCACAACTGATCTGTCGCCCTCCCAGGTCGAAGGCAGGTGGCTCCGGTGTAGAATACCGGCATTCCTGAGTCAACGAGGAGAATCGTTCTGATGCTCCGAAAGATTGCACTCAAGAGTTTCGACGGAATCGTTGCAGTGGCTGTGGCAACAGGCGTCTACACCTTGGCCCAAACCAGAACAGCCCCAGTAGACCCCGGCGTGCGCGCTGGCTCAGAGGGTGCAGGCAGTCCGCTGAAGGGTCTTACTGCTGACGAAACTGCGTTCTTCCAGGATGGGCTGGCCAGGTTCGCTAACGTCGAGGTCGTGACCAGAGGCACGAACAACGGCCTCGGACCCCGCTTTAACTCAAACCAGTGTCTCTCTTGCCACTCGCAGCCGGCTGCAGGCGGATCGAGCCCGGCACGAAATCCCCTGTTCGACGTTGCCAGCTTGAATGGGGCGAAGAACACGGTGCCATGGTTCATTACGCAAAGTGGTCCTGTCCGCGAAGCGCGATTTAAGCGGAGCTCCAGCGGAGCCAGCGACGGCGAGGTGCACAACAACTTCGTGATCACCGGGCGAACCGACGCCCCCGGCTGCAATATCGCCCAACCCGACTTCCTGCCCGCAGGAAATCCGCTCTCTGGCCAGGGCGGAAATTCGAACATCATCTTCCGCATCCCGACTCCTCTCTTTGGCGCAGGGCTCATAGAAGCAATTCCCGACTCGGCCATCCTTGCGAACATGAGGTCCAACACATCGCTGAAGTCACCATTGGGTATTTCCGGTCACCCGAACGCACACCTGAGCGGGAATGTGAATCGCAGTGCAAACGATGGGACTATTACCCGTTTCGGGTGGAAGGCGCAGAACAAATCCCTTCTCATGTTCGCGGGCGAGGCATACAACGTCGAGATGGGAGTCACGAACCAGCTCTTCCCACAAGAACGCGACGAAACGCCTGGCTGTCTCTTCAACGCCACTCCTGAGGACACACTCAACTTTACGACTACTTCCGCGACCACCAGCAATTCGAACACGGCGGTCATCTCAGACATCGAAGCGTTTGCCAATTTCGTGAGGATGCTGGCCCCACCTACTCCCGCTCCGGCCACACCGTCCAGCGAGAATGGACGCGCCACGTTTGCAAGAATAGGCTGTGCCCACTGTCATACCCCCTCGTTGACCACGGGCACAATGATTGCGAGTGGCTCCTCGACCCACCCGAGTGCTGCGCTTTCCAATCAGACGGCGAATCTTTTCTCTGACCTTCTCGTCCACCACATGGGCGAAGGTCTCGCTGACGGCATCACGCAAGGCGGCGCCGGCCCCGACGAGTTCCGAACAACTCCCCTCTGGGGCGTCGGACAACGTGTCTTCTTCCTCCATGACGGACGGACCAATAACCTGGTAGATGTCATCAGAGCTCACAGGAGCCGTGGCAGCGAGGCAAATAAGGTCATTGAACGTTTCAATAAGCTGAGCACTCAGGAGCAGCAGGAAATCATAGATTTCCTGCGGTCTCTCTAACGAGAAGAGCACTCTCAATCCCTTGCCAAACTCTGCCGGATGGCGACTCCGGATGGTCGGCCAACCGGAAGTTAGCAGGTCTAAAAATCAAGTCCACGTTGTGCTTCGTTTCCAGGGAACAGCGACGCCAACAAGGCTGAGGCAACGGTTTACGGCGGCCACTTCTAGTCAAATTACGCTTCAAACCTTACGCTTCAAACCAGAACTGAACGCGCATCTCTTTACCCCTTCGCCGTAGCCTCATCCGCGTAGAACTCCCCAATCTCCTTGGCATACTTCTTCTCTACTACGCGCCGTTTCAGCTTCATGCTCGGAGTCAACGTGCCATCCTCCACGCTCCACTCATGCGGCACGATACCCACCCGCTTCATACTCTCAAAATTCGCCAGTCCCATATTCACTTTGTCCACAATGTCCTGGTAAGCCTTCACCACCTTCGCATCCTTCACCAGCGCCTCGCGGTCATCGGTAGTCAACCCCTGCCCCTGCGCCCATCCCTCCAGCGCTGCAAAGTTCGGCGATATCAGCACACACGCAAACTTATGTTTGTCCCCCACCATCGCCGCTTGCGCTATCAGCATATTCGCCTTCAGCTTGTTCTCAATCGGCTGCGGCGCAATCATTTTTCCGCCGCTGGTCTTAAGCAACTCCTTCTTCCTGTCCGTAATCGACATATACCCATCCGCATCGACGTTCCCAATATCGCCCGTCTTAAACCACCCATCCGGCGTAAACGCCTCCGCGGTCTCCTTCTCCTTCTTCCAATACCCCACGAAAATCGAGGGTCCCTTTACCTCCAGTTCGCCATCTTCCGCAAACCTCCACTGCACATTCGGCAGCGCCTTGCCCACAGTCCCAATCCGGTGCGCATTCGGATAGTTCAGCGCAATCACCGGCGAGGTCTCAGTCAACCCGTACCCCTCAAAGATCCGTATCCCCGCATCCGCAAACCATCCCGCCGAATCCATCCCTAGCGGCGCTCCGCCCGATACGAACACCGTCACCCGTCCCCCAAACGCTTCGCGAATCTTGCTGAACACCAGCTTCTCCGCCAGCTTCCACCCAATCCCACTCGGAGTCTTGCCCTCCAGCGTCTCCGCCCTGTGGGCCTTACCCACCCCCTGCGCCCACTCCAGAATCTTCAGCTTTATCGGCGACGCCGCCGACTTCCCTTCCACTGCCTGCCGAATCTTCTCGTACACTCGCGGCACCGCCACAAAGATCGTCGGCCGCACCGACTTCATCGCCGCCGGCAACAGGTCGAACCTGGGACAATAGGCCAGCTTCACCCCATGGCACAGCAGAGTGTAATCCAGATGCCGAGCCGTAACATGCGACAGCGGCAAAAACGAGATGCAGGTGTCCTTATCGCTGAAGCGAAACGCCTCCGTCGATATGCTCATGTTACTTGCCAGGTTTCCGTGCGTCAGCATCACGCCCTTCGGCTCGCCGGTCGTCCCTGACGTATAGATGATCGTCGCCAAATCTTCTGGCCGAATCAGCTTCACCATCACGTCAAACTCAGCATCCCGCTGCTGCTTTCCTTTAGCACCCTCCATCAACGAGGCAAAACTCTCTGCCCCTTCAAACGTCCCCGCATCCATCACCACCACATGTTCCAGATCCGGCAGATCCCCCGCATGAGCCAGCTTCTCGTACTGCTCCTGCGACGACACCACCGCGACCCTGGCCCCCGAATCTCGCAACATGTACCCAATCTGTTCCGGCGTTAGCGTAGGGTAAAGCGGCACATCGACGCCCCCGATCGCCAGCGTCGCAAGGTCTGTCACCGGCCACTCCCACCGATTCTCAGAAACTATCGCCACTCTGTCGCCCTTACCCACCCCCCACCCACGCAAAACATCGGCCAGCGCCCTTACACGCCCGTAAAGCTCTGCCGAAGTAATCGGCTTCCAATCCCCCGCAGCATCCTGCCAAAGCATCGCAGTGCGATCCCCGCGTCCTGTCGCCCTTACCAAAACATCATTCACAGTCTTCAAATCAAGCATCATGAGCCCCTTGTTGTCCCTACTCCCTGCTTCCGTTGATTCCATTCAATAGAACGTCAATCACCTGCGCCGCAGTCGCCTTCGCATCATAAACGCGGCCCGTGAACACAGCCGAGCTTAGCAGTTCATCGATTGCTCCAAACATACAGTGCGCGACCACACCATCGGACACATCGCGCCGGAATATCCCCTCCTGCTGCCCTCGCCGCACTACCTCTCTTACCACCTGGATGTACTTCACCAGGTGATGATGCGAGAACTCCGCGATGAACTTCGCGCTCTGCCGCACCTCTGTCTGCATCAGGATCGCCATGCTCCGGTTCACCGCATGACTCTCCAGGTGGACCTGGGCGATGTACTCCAGTTGTTCACGCGGCCCGCGCAGCGTCTTGAACTCCTCTTCCACCTGCTTGTAGAAGCGATTGAAGGTCGTGTCGATCGCCGTTCGCAGCACATCGTCCTTGCTCTTGAAGTAAAGATAGACTGTTCCGTCGGCCACACCGGCCCGATTCGCAATCGCACTTACAGGCGAGCGGAAATACCCACGCTCCGCGATCACCTCTACCGCCGCATCAAGAATGCGCTGATACTTCTCACTGCCGGGTCCCGTTGCTGGTACACCCGGCTCCCCCGCCGCCTTCGTTCGTGTGCTTCCTGCTGCCTCTCTGCGCTTCAGTCCGTGCCTCACACTGGAAGTTTCCAGTGCCGCAACTCTAAAGAAACCGAAGACCTTTGCCAAGAATGAATTGAGATTCAGTCCAGGTACGAGCCTCGACGGATCTTTGAGAGGAACCATCAGACTGAATCTTTATGCATTTTTCGTCTGTTTCATAATTTTCCACAAGAGACCAAACGTTTTTGCGGCCGATCCCCTTTTCAGAAAATCAGCCGCAAAAAGCTATCCACATTTACCAGCCATTTCACCACGTTTTGTCCAGCAAAAACCGCGATCGAACACTCGTTTTTACCGGAAAACTGGCATTATTGAGGCTTCGGAGTCAACCGAACAAAAGCCTGCGCCATCTTCGGCCAATCCGCCAGCATAGCTTTCGCCAGACCGCTATCTGAGCGCTCAACATGCGTCTCAATCAGCGCCTTCAGGCTATCCTGCGACTCAGCGTCAATCACGCTAAAGCTTTCCGCATCAATAAATTCCGGATGATACCTCTTACCAGACACGAACGATCCATCGGCGTCATAAACCCACGCCAACCCGCCCGTCATGCCCGCGCCAAAGTTCATTCCAACCCGCCCCAGAACAGCCACCAAACCACCAGTCATATACTCGCAGCCATGGTCGCCAACTCCTTCAACAACAGCAGTTGCGCCAGAATTCCGAACCGCAAACCGCTCCCCAGCCCGACCCGCCGCAAACAGTTTGCCCGCAGTCGCGCCATAGAGGGCCACATTGCCCAGAATCACATGCTGCCCACTGTCCTTAGCCGCCAAACCACACGCCTTGATCACTATCTCGCCGCCGGATAAACCCTTGCCAACAAAGTCGTTAGCCTGACCCTGCAGCACCAGCTTCATCCCTTCGACGGTGAACGCCCCAAACGATTGCCCCGCCGTTCCCTTCAAATTGAAGGTCACGTCAGCAGGAAAATCTCCCTGTGCCCTGCGTACCGCCAGTTCACCGGCAAGCCGCGAACCCACCGCACGATCACAGTTAGCAATCGAAGAATCAATCACATACGGACGACCAGCTTCGACCGCTTCAAGAGTTGGAGCGATCCAGGCCTCATCCACAGGAGGCTTTGGAAGTGGCTGGTCATTCCGAATACCCATCCACCTGTTACTTCCTCCCTCAACCTTCGCCAGCATGGCCTGGAGGTCGAGATTTCCGTCAAACCTAACCTGCTCAAGCAGATCCACGCGACCCACAGCGGCTTCAATGGAGGGTAAACCATAGCGCGCCAGAAGATGTTGAAGGTCAGCCGAAAGCTCCTGGAAAAACCGAACCACATGCTCCGATTTGCCCCGGAATTTAGCCCTCAACTCCGGCTTCTGGGTAGCAATCCCCGTCGGACAGGTGTTCAAATGGCATTGCCGAGCCATATCGCAGCCCAGAACGACCAGCACAGCCGTACCGAAGGCGTATTCATCGGCTCCCAGCAGAGCAGCAATCAGAACGTCCCGCGCCGTAGCCAAACCGCCGTCAGTACGGAGCCGAACGCGGCCACGCATCCCATTCTGTATCAACACTTGCTGCGCTTCGGCCAGCCCGAGCTCCCACGGATTCCCCGCGTACTTGATGCTCGATAGCGCCGCAGCTCCCGTTCCGCCCGTATTTCCAGCGATCACGATGAAGTCCGCATAAGCCTTGGCGACGCCTGCGGCAACAGTACCTACGCCGCAACCTGAGACGAGTTTCACTCCAACTGCCGCGCGAGGATTCACGCGTTTCAGGTCATAGATAAGCTGCGCCAGATCCTCAATTGAGTAGATATCGTGATGAGGTGGAGGCGAAATAAGTGAAACCCCAGGCTGTGCATGGCGAAGTCTGGCAATCAAACCGCTCACCTTGTGCCCAGGAAGCTGACCTCCCTCACCCGGCTTTGCACCCTGCGCAACTTTAATCTCGATCTCTTCCGCGTGGGACAGATACTCCGCCGTGACGCCGAAACGGCCCGAGGCAACCTGCTTGATCTTGTTGTTGAGTGACACATGGACTGCAGACGCCTCAACGACGACCTCAGCAACCGCAGCACCGCCTCCAGAGCGGGCCAGTAGGCTCATACGGTCTCCGGAAGGCGCATTCCCGGCTTCGACAGGATGGACGCGGTACACAGTCGCGTCTTCACCGCCCTCCCCCGTGTTCGATCGCCCGCCAAGAATATTCATCGCAGCCGTAATTGTCTGGTGTGCCTCCGGACTCAATGAACCCAGCGACATGGCACTGGCAACGAACCGCTTGCTGATGCTGGAAGGAACTTCCACATCGTTCAGAGCAAGCTCAGGGCCAGCAGGGCGAATCTCTAGCAGGTCGCGCAGCACCGCTGGATCGCGAGCAATCACATCCTTCGTATAGATGGCGAACGCTCCAGCAGGATCGATCGGCTGCGGAACATTGCGCGCACTACCAACGACAGACTGCAAAGCCTTAACAGTAGGTGGCTGCCACGCGTGGGGCTCCGATACATCGGCCTTGCGGAAGCGTACCCAGCCATAGTCCGGCAGTTCAGCCGAGACTGGGACACTCGCATCCGCGGGTTGCCACGTCTGACGAAGCTGACGCTCCACCTCGGCGAAACCAATGCCAGAGAGCGGCGCAGGAGTATCGACAAAGCATCGTTCTACTACGCTGGAATGCAGGCCAAGAATATCGAACAGATGTGCGCCACGGTAGCTGTCCACCACCGAAATCCCCATCTTGGACATTACCTTCGCCAAACCAGCATCGAGCGACTTCAACATCTTGCGCTCGGCCTCACGGACATCAGTACCGGCAGGCGCAAGGCTCATCCCGGTTTCGAGGGCAAGCCAGGGGCAAACCGCTCCTGCACCGTACCCAATAAGCACCGCCGCATGGTGAATATCCCTGCAATCACCCGCCTCAACAGCCAGACCAGCTAAAGTCCTGAGACCAGCCGCGACCAGCGCCTGATGCACCGCGCCCGTAGCCATGGCCATGGGAACGGGCAAGTTCTGGGCGCTCGCCGAGCGATCCGAAAGCAACAGAATACGTGCGCCGTTCCGGACTAACTCGATTGCCTGCATGCAAATGTCATCAAGTGCCTGAAGGAGTGAAACCTCCGGCGAAAAGACGCAGGGCAACTCTGCCAGATGAAGCTCCGATTCATGTGGGTATTGTTGCTTTCGCAGCGCCTCTACCTGGCCCAGTGACAAGAACGGCGAAGGCAGCGAGAGACCCGGTAGTGGTGCATTCTTATCCAGCAGGTGGGGCCAAGGACCAAGACGTGTGTGCAGGGAGACTACGCAAGCCTCGCGCAGGGGATCGATGGCCGGATTGGTTACCTGAGCGAACCGTTGACGGAAGTAGGCGTAGACCGGACGCGGAGAGCGTGCCAGGAAAGCCAATGGGGTATCGTCTCCCATAGACCAAACTGCATCCTTACCCTCGGCCGCCATCGGCTGCAGGATCATCTTTACGTCTTCCCGCGTGTAACCGAATCCCCTCTGCGTAGCGGCCAAAGCAACCGAAGCCGCAGGCTGGATTGCCATAGGAGCGAGCGGCGTGTCTTCTACGAGCTTGGCGTAGGTTGCACCCGCATCGAAAAGCTCCAACAGCGCTTCATCCTCATAAATTTTATGGTTTTCGAGATCGACGACCAGCATCTGGCCTGGCCCAAGTCGACCGCTATGCGTCACTTCTTCAGGATCAAGATCGACCAGACCGGCCTCGGACCCCGCGACTACAAGGCCAGCCTTCGTCACCGCGAATCGACACGGACGCAAGCCGTTGCGATCCAATGCGGCACCAACGACGCGGCCGTCGCTGAATGCCAGAGCAGCCGGCCCATCCCATGGCTCAGCACAATCCGTGTGATAGCGCAGAAAGGATGACGTCTGATGTCCGTCAGCAGCAGGAGGCAGCAGCATCCTAATGGCTTCGGCCAGCGTTCTGCCATTCTTCGATAGCAACTCGATCGCCTCATCCAGGCTGGTCGAATCCGTTCCTCCCTGAGTTAGAACGGGCTTGCACTCAACCGGCAAAGTTGAGTCACGAGCAGCCATCCGCGCGCGGTTCCCCCAGACAGTATTGATCTCGCCGTTGTGACCGATCGTTCTACCTGGCTGAGCACGATGCCATGTTGGCAGGGTGTTCGTTGCATACCGCTGATGAAACACCGCAAAAGGTGTCACATAGTCATGTGCAGCTAAATCCGGATAAAAATCCGCCAAAAAGCTGCCGGCGCACATTGCCTTATAAACGATGGTCTGAGACGACAGCGAACAAACGTAGCCAGTCACATCTCCGCGCTCATGAGCCCGCTCAAACTGTTTACGCGCAAGATAAAGGCGGCGCTCCATCGTCCCAGGCTCAGCATTGGAAGCATCAAGAACAAGAACCTGCCGGATCTTCGGCATTGTCGCGAGCGCCATCTCACCGAGATACTCCGTACAGACCGGCACATCGCGCCAACAAAGTACCTGTAAATCGTGAGACTGAAGACATCGCTCCAGCAAACCTTCTGCACGCGTCTCTTCCGTAGGAATGAGCACCATTCCCACACCCAGAACCTGGCTGTCATCAATCGAGAGATTTGTTTCCCGTAGCAGTAATGCACGCGGAACCGCAGCCAAAATACCAACGCCGTCGCTGCTCTTGCCGTCTGCGGCAGTCGCTCCCCGGTGTGCTAAGCGACCGAGTGCAGTCAAAGCCTGCTGCAAAATCTGATGAGAAGGTGAAGCATCTACTGCAGCCACAAATCCAACACCACAGGAATCATGATCGAACCGATCGTCAATCAGAGACGACGCAGCGTTCGAAGATATCGGGGAGGCACCCGACACCGGGCCAAGAGAATTTGCCAGAGACCGTTCCATGCTTCACTATACGTCGAACAAACACCACGTGTTTATCTAACGCACCTTCCTTTTTCGGGGTCATATCGCGTTTTGGCGACCTTCTGTGCATAAATATACATCATCATGTATATTTATGCACAGAGATTAGACTTGTTCTATCTGATTCAGCGGCTCAGTTAGCGCTGAATTATTGAAGGTAAAACAAACTTATGAAACAACAGCGCCATAATGTAATTCGAGAACTCCTGGGAAAGACGGCAGTGACCAACCAGGATGAGTTACGGCGAAAACTTGCAGGGCGTGGCTTCCATGTTACACAAGCAACGCTCTCTCGTGACATTCATGAGTTGCGATTATCCAAAGGACCTGATGGATATTCGATGCCTGGCGGATCAGACACGGACGAAGCCTCATTGCCCGGAATCCGTGAAGTTCTTCAGAGTTTTGGCCTTGAAGTTCGTCAGGCTCTCAATCTTTTGGTTCTGGTAACCACAACTGGAAGCGCACAACCAATCGCAGCCGGCATTGATTACGAAGACTGGCCCGAAGTGATTGGAACTATAGCGGGTGATGACACGGTGCTCATTATCTGTCCCACGGAAGAACAGGGAAAAGTATTGAAGGCACGGATTGAAGGATACATTGGCTAATTCAGAAGTCCAAAATTCATCTTCGTTTGTTGAAGACGCCTTGATTGAAGCGACTTCAAGCGCACCTCGGACAGCCGTAGTCGGAGTGGGCGGATATGCCGGAGGAGAACTCGCGCGGTTGCTGCTGCACCATCCGCGTTTGAGCAGTACAAGACCAACCTTTCTGGGCCGTGCTGGAGAAACTGAGATAGGAACGACCTACCTCGAAGATATCCATCCACAATTAGCCATGCCGGGCACTATCAGAGCCTACCCAGTGTTGCCCTTTAGTTGGGAACGCCTTGCCGACACCGGCACTCAAATTCTATTTCTCGCTACACCGCATGAGCAGTCGCGGGAATGGGTTCCCGAAGCTGTCGGACGCGGAATCAAAGTAGTTGATCTCAGCGGAGCCTGGCGATTGCAGGAGACTCGAAATCGGAATATTTACCGGCTGGAGGATGCAAATGCGAAGCTCGCAGCGGAGTTACAGGCTGAGGCTGTGTACGGATGTCCGGAATTGCACCGCAAGGTGATCAAAAAAGCCCGCCTGGTCGCCAATCCCGGCTGCTATGCGACCTCCATCATCCTGGCCCTTGCACCTCTCGTTCAGCCAGAGTTGGTTGATCTTGAAGTTGGAATTATCTGCGATGCAAAATCCGGTGTAAGTGGAGCCGGAAAAGCAGCGACACCAAAGACACATTTCATGTATGCCGCCGACAATTTGTCGGCCTATGCAGTATTTGGTCACCGTCATACTGGCGAGTTGCTGGAGCAACTGAATCTGGATGCCAGCCAGATTCAGTTCACCCCCCATCTTCTGCCAATTCCGCGGGGAATTCTATCTACGATTTACCTGAAACTTAAACACTCAACCGAAGCAGCCGAAATCGACACAATATTTCGAAAATTCTACGAGCACAGTCCTATGGTCAGGCTGCACTCCTCGCCGCAGCTACCACAGATTCAACATGTTGTTCGAACTAGTTTCTGTGATCTCGGATTTGCGATCGGGCCAGACAGAAAACGGTTGGTGATGATCTCGTGTCTTGACAATCTTTTGAAGGGCGCAGCCGGTCAGGCGGTGCAAAATATGAATCTAATGTGTGGTTGGGAAGAACAGGAGGGCTTGCTGTGAGATTTGTCGTCAAACTTGGCGGGGCGGCCCTTGAGAATCCGAATGTACTTCGAGCATGCGGTAAAGCGATTGCAGACCTCGTTAAAGACGGAAATCAGGTCGCAGTTGTCCATGGCGGTGGCGTCCAACTAACGCGCACCCTTGCTCAACTGGGCAAGAAGAGCGAATTCGTCTCTGGACTACGCATTACTGATGCGGAGACTCGGGATGCTGCGCTCATGGTTCTGGCTGGCCGAGTTAATAAATCACTTGTCGCAGCGATTGGTTCGCACGGTCAGGCCGCGGTTGGTCTATCAGGCGGCGATGGTCATGTGTTCCGTGCCAGGAAGAAAAAGACGAATCCAGATCTTGGCTTCGTTGGCGAGATCGCTGCAACGGATCCACGATGGCTGGAGGCTATTTGGACGATGGGTGCTGTTCCCGTTATCTCGTCCATTGCGCTGGGCTTTGATGGTGAGTACTACAACATCAATGCCGACGAGATGGCAGCAGCCTGCGCGATCTGTACTCATGCCGATACGCTCGTCTTCCTGACTGATGTACCAGGCGTGAAAGGAGCGGACGGCACTGTCATGCGATGGCTCACACTGGCGCAGATTCCCGTTCTCGAAAAACAACAAGTTGTCTCTGGCGGAATGTTGCCGAAGTTGAATGCCTGTCGCAACGCGCTGATGCATGGCGTGAAGAGGGTTCGCATATTACCTGCGGAATCTGCATTGTTGCTGCCAGATATCTGCTCAACCCGGGTGAACGATGGAACGGAGGTCATGGTCGCATGAAATTGGCATCGATCCAGGCGGCGGAGAGCAAGCTGCTTCTTCAGACATACGAACGGAATCCTTACCTCTTTGTCAGCGGGAAGGGCGTATATCTACGCGACGAAAATGGCGATGACTATCTTGATTTACTGAGCGGGATAGGCGTATCTGCGCTGGGTTATGCTCATCCAGCAATCGCAGAGACAATCCGTCTACAAAGCGCTCGCCTAATACATACTTCGAATCTTTTCTATCATGAAGGTACTGCCAATCTCGCGCTCCGCCTCACGGAGATCAGTGGATTTGATCGCGTTTTCTTCTGCAACAGTGGCACAGAGTCCTGGGAAGCTGCATTGAAGCTGGCACGTGCGCACGCTCTCGGTCTACGAAGCAACGGTAAACAGATTGGAACCAGGTTTCTTGCTCTAGAACATAGTTTCCATGGACGCACGATGGGCTCAGTGGCGACAACTCATAAAGAGAAGTACAGAACCCCATTCGCGCCTGTAATGCCGGATGTGGAGTTCGTGCGATTCAACGACGTCGACGATCTCAAAGCAAAGTTTTCGACGGATGTATGCGCCATCTGCATTGAGCCCGTTCAAGGGGAAGGCGGAATTCATGCTGTATCACAGGAGTTCTTTATTGCCGCACGAGAACTCTGTAACTCCACTGGGGCGCTACTATTAGCAGATGAAATCCAAAGCGGCCTTGGACGCACGGGTCAGTGGTTTGCCTACCAGCACTACGGCATACAGCCTGATGTGACGACACTGGCAAAACCAATAGCAAATGGCGTTCCTATGGGCGCAATGCTCTGCACAGAAGATGCCGCAAGCGCGTTTACTCCTGGGATGCATGGAACTACCTTCGGTGGCGGACCTTTGGCCTGTGCGGTCGCCATTACTGTAATCGACACAATGCTGAAAGAAGATCGACTTGCTCACATTCGTGAGATCGGAGAGTTCTTTCAAAAAGAACTAAGGGCACTGGCTGAACGCCACGACTGCATCGTCGACGTTCGCGGTAAAGGCCTGATGCTTGGCATCGAACTCAATTCATCTGGGCTTGCGAAGTACGTAACGACTCAAATGATGGAACGAAAGATCATCATCAACAGAACAAGCGAGACGGTCCTCCGTTTTCTGCCGCCCTTTATTCTTGAGCGGAAACATGTCGAGATCGCCATTAACGCACTGGACGAGATATTTAAAGCCAGCGCGGCAGCATACGCCGGCGCTTCGCCAGCAGGAGAAAAAATCCATGGGTAGCAAAACAGTTGTACTGAACTCGAAGACGGCAGAGGCTGATGAAGTTGCTCTGCCTAAATCGTCCATAACTCTAGGAATTCAGTCGGACACGGCATTCAATGAAGCTTCCAAGCGCCTGAGCGGACGCGACCTTTGCTCTATTGCAGACCTTACAGTGCAAGAGATGGCTGCGATTATGGAACTTGCTCATGCTGTCAAAAACCATCCGGAAGACTTTAGGCATGCTTTGGACGCACGCCAGATGGTTATGTTTTTTGAGAAAGCTTCGTTGCGGACTCGACTCACCTTCGAGGCGGCGATCAACACGCTCGGAGGCAACGCTATCTTTGTGGATCAGACGCAGTCTCCTCTGGGCGAGCGTGAATCGTTGGCGGACATGGCCCGGAACCTTGAGCGCTGGATGAGCATTATTGTGCTTCGCACCTATGCTCACGAGACCATCACTGAGATGGCCGCGTGTTCCAAGGTGCCAGTAATCAATGCGCTCTCCGACCTTGAACATCCTTGTCAAGCGATTGCTGACTTCTTAACACTGGAAGAGCGCTTTGGCTCGGCGGAAGGGCTGCATTTTACCTATGTCGGTGATGGCAACAACGTCTGTCACTCGTTGATGCTTACTGCGGCTCAACTGGGAGCGCATTGCACCGTTGCTACTCCAAAAGGCTTTGCGCCAAAGCTCGAGATCATTCACAAGGCCATTGAGATCAGTGAGACCACCGGAGGCAGCATTACGCTGCTGCACGATCCTGTCAAAGCGGTCACCGGCGCTGATGCTGTTTATACCGACGTATGCACGAGCATGGGCTTCGAGCATGAAGCTACGAAGCGAGCGCCGATCTTCAAGCCTTATCAGGTGAACGAGGCACTAATGGCACATGCCCAACCGGACGCAGTATTTATGCACTGTCTTCCCGCTCACCGAAATGCCGAGGTAACAGACGCAGTTCTCGACGGACCTCAGTCGGTTGTCTTCGATCAGGCAGAAAACCGTATGCACGCCCAGAAGGCACTCCTGCTCATGCTCCTCGGCGGAGCCAAGCGCATCTCCAACAGCCGCAGCCGCGGAATTCAACCGCGCAAACGCTCCTAATTCTGGTCCTTCGACGTATCTGCCATCATTGAGGTCTGCATTACTATGTCCGTAATTCTCGAATCCTTACCCGTCGGTCAGAAGGTCGGCATCGCCTTTTCCGGCGGGCTCGATACAAGCGCCGCGCTTCACTGGATGAAGCAGAAGGGCGCAGTCCCCTACGCTTACACCGCCAACCTCGGTCAGCCCGACGAAGCTGATTACGACGAGATCCCGCGCAAAGCCCTCGAATACGGAGCTGAAAAGGCACGCCTCATCGACTGCCGCGGCCCGCTCGTTCGCGAAGGTATCGCCGCGCTCCAATCCGGCGCATTTCACATCACCACTGCCGGCGTTACCTACTTCAACACGACACCCATCGGCCGTGCTGTTACCGGCACGATGTTGGTGAGCACCATGAAGGAAGACGACGTCAACATCTGGGGCGACGGTTCCACCTTCAAAGGCAATGACATCGAGCGCTTCTATCGCTATGGCCTGCTCGTCAACCCCGACCTCAAGGTCTACAAGCCATGGCTCGACGCCGCCTTCATCGACGAGCTAGGCGGCCGTGCCGAGATGTCGGCCTTCATGCAGAAGTCCGGTTTTGCCTACAAGATGTCCTCTGAGAAGGCATACTCGACCGACTCCAACATCCTCGGTGCAACCCACGAAGCCAAGGATCTCGAACTACTCACCACCAGCATGAAGATCGTCGCCCCCATCATGGGCACTGCCTTCTGGCGCGACGACGTGGAGATCAAACGCGAAGAGATCACCGTTCGCTTCGAGGAAGGCTTCCCCGTCGCCCTCAACGGCACAGAATATGCCGACCCCGTCGCCTTCATGCTCGAAGCCAACAACATTGGTGGCCGCCACGGCCTCGGCATGAGCGATCAAATCGAAAACCGCATCATCGAGGCCAAGAGCCGCGGCATCTACGAGTCACCCGGTCTTGCTCTCCTGTTCATCGCCTACGAGCGCCTCATCACCGGCATCCACAACGAGGACACCATCGAGCAGTACCGCGAAAACGGCCGCAAACTGGGCCGCCTCTTGTATCAGGGTCGCTGGTTCGACCCTCAGGCCATCATGCTGCGCGAAGCCGCCCAACGCTGGGTCGCCAAGCCCGTCACCGGCGAAGTCACTCTCGAGTTGCGCCGCGGCAACGACTACTCGATCCTGAATACCGCCTCGCCCAATCTCACCTTCCATCCCGAGCGCCTCACCATGGAAAAGGGCGAATCTACCTTCTCCCCACGAGACCGCATCGGCCAGCTCACCATGCGCAATCTGGATATCACCGACACCCGCGCAAAGCTGATCACTTACGCCGAGACCGGCCTACTCACACTAAGCAGGGGCTCCGAGATGCCACATCTAAACAGCTGGAGCGACAAGGAGTAACCACTCAAGGGCACGGCTTTAGCGTGCCACAACAGTCACAAATATTTTCCGGGCTTTTACCCCCTGAGGTACGGATGGCATCTGCAATACTGCGAGTAAGAAGATAAAGCATGAATAAACAACCCACTAAGATGTGGTCTGGCCGCTTTCGTGAACCGCTCGACACTCGGTTCGAGGCCTGGCAGCGGTCGTTTCCTTTCGACTGGCGTCTGTTCCAGACCGAGGTGAGTGCGAGCATTGCACATGCTCGTGCAATCGCTGCGGCTGGAATACTCACAGTGGAAGAAGCAGAACGAATGGTTGCTGGTCTGAACGAGATCGGCAAACTAAACCTCAACAACGAACGCGAGATGCACAATCCTGACGCCAGCTTCGCTGCTTCGGCGGCGCAGGCGGAGGACGTGCACCATTTCGTTGAGCTCGAGCTGACCCGTGAGATTGGTGAACTGGCTCTGAAACTTCACACAGGGCGAAGCAGGAATGAGCAGATCGCTACGGATATGCGGCTTTACGTCGACGATTGCATCCACATTATTTCGCACCTGATGCGCGAGTGGTGTCTTGCGCTGGTCGAGCTTGCGGAAGCGGCTGGCGATGCGGTGATGCCTTCGTATACACATTTGCAGCGGGCGGAGCCGGTGTTGGTGGCTCATTGGCTGCTCTCGTATGTCAGCATGGCGGAGCGCGATATCTCGCGGCTTCGCGACTGTAAGGCGCGCTTGAGCCTTTCGCCGCTGGGATCTGGTGCGATTGCCGGAGCTACGCTCGCGCTGGATCGTGAGATCGCTTCGCGTATCTTCGGCTTCGATGGTCCTACGCTGAACAGCATGGACGCTACTTCTGATCGCGACTTTGCCATCGAGTTTACGCATGCGCTTTCGATCTTCGGTCTCCATGTCTCTCGGTTTGCCGAGGAGATTACTTTGTTCTCGACTACTGAGTTTGGTTTTGTAGAGTTGCCTGAGGCTTTCTCTACGGGTTCGAGTGCGATGCCTCAAAAGAAGAATCCCGATCTTACCGAGTTGCTTCGCGGCAAATCGGCGCGGTTGTTTGGCGCTGCTGCTACGCTGACGATGTTGCTCAAGGGACTTCCGCTTGCTTACAACAAGGATCTGCAGGAAGGACAGGAGCCGGTCTTTGAGGCTGCCGATACTGTTCTTGGCATTCTTGAGGTTCTTCCTGCTTTCACTCGCGCGCTCAAGTTCCGGTTCGATCGGATGCGTGTTGCGGCTGAGAGCGGATATCTAAATGCTATGGCTGCTGCGACGTATCTTTCGAACAAGGGCGTTCCGTTCCGCAAGGCGCACGAGATTATCGGCAATGCAGTGCGGCTCGGTCTTGAGAGCGGACGGGAGTTGAACCAGCTTTCGTTGAGCGAGCTTCAGCAGTTGTCGCCGGAGTTTGCCGCGGACTTCTTCGAGGCGATTACGCTGGAGGCTACGCTGGATTGCCATGATGTTATCGGCGGGACGGCTCGGCATCGTGTCGCTGCTGCCTTGAAGGATGCCCGGCAAAGAATCTCGCATGTAGTTGCCGAGGAATCTGCGAAACTAGCTTAGGAGCTTATTTCTTTGTCTATTCTTTCCTCCATGGCCGTGAGTGAGTCGACTTCGTCGTCTCGTCCCCGTGTGGGCGGAGCTGTGGTCCGCAAGGCCAAGCTGCCGGACGCGGTGAATATCTTCGACCTCGTGAACTCTCTTTCGAGCGATGGCACTTTGCTGCGCAGGAGCTACGCCGAGATCTGCGAGAACGTTCGCGACTTTACGGTTGCTGAGTCGGAGGCTGGCGTTTTTCTGGGCTGCGGTGCTCTGCATCTCTATGGGCCGCACCTGGCTGAGGTTCGGTCGATTGTGGTGAAGCCTGAGGCCAAGGGTCAAGGAGCGGGCGGAAAGCTGTTGCGCGCTCTGTTGAGCGAGGCGGAGGAGCAGAGTGTGACTGCCGTCTCTCTGTTTACCCGGATTCCTGACTTCTTCTTCCACTTTGGGTTCAGAGTGGTTGATCGTACGGCTTTGCCGGACAAGATCTATAAGGATTGTCAGACTTGTCCGCGGCTTTATGCTTGCGACGAGGTTGCGATGGTGCGTGGGCCATTGCCGAAGATTGCGGTGCTGGGGCCTAGCCGGTTTGCTGAGCCGGAGTTGGTGAAGTTGCAGACCGGTACTGTGACTCATTTTGGCCGGTGAGGTACCCCCCCGGTTACTCGTTTTGTAAGCTTATTGTTTTCATATACTTATGCGATTTGATGTTCGTAAAAACGTCATTCTAAATGGGTTACGGGTAAATTCGTCTTTCTAAAGGAGTTATGGGTTTAATAGTGAAAGCCCCGGTTTTGGCCGGGGCTTTTTTCTATCTATTTCAATAGTAACGAATTGGGGATAACTCTTTTGCAATGCGGATGTCTTTTGTTTTCTTCTGGTTATGGTTTTTTGGACTTGACATGCTGTTTTGCTGAGGATTTTTGAGATTATTTCTGTAAATTGCTGATTTTGGGTGATTTTGTAGATGTGAACCGAGACTAGGGTTCATAGATGACTCCATCAATCCGAACTTCAGAACACCAAAAGCAAAAGTGAACTTCTTTATTTGGCACGAGTTCTTTCAGATCCAACTGGCGCCAGCGATGCAAACCGAGACGACAAAATAGATTCTTGACGGCATTTGACTCGTGTTCTCTGTGGGGCCACAGCTTTTTGGCCAGCGAAGTTGCGAGTGCGGCATCGGACGCGGGCTTCAACGTTGACGAAGGCTGGATCATATTTTTCCTCCGGTAAACCTTGAGGTTAGATCATAAGCAAAAAGCAACTTTCAACGGCGAAATACAGGGATACTTCACTTCGTTCAGGATGACGACGTAAACATGTTACGTGTTTCTAATTGGGATGATGGTCTGGATTTAGGAGAAGGGTAAACAAAGCCAAATACAGAAGCAGATCCCTACGGGATGACAAACAAAAAAGGACACGCGACGGTTGCGCACGCATTCGAGCTTTCTCGGCTGAATTGAGGAATGCGGTTCGCGCGTAACGCGAATACCCCACCCTTCGCAAAAACGCGAAGGATGGGGCACCCGGATCTTATCCGGATCATTCCCGGATCGTTTGGATTGGACTGGATGGGTTGTTAGTCGCCGCCTACTCGGACTTTGAGGCCTGCGCGGATGGTGAAGGGGAGGCTGGGGTAGCCTATGGGGCCTATGTTGTGTTGCGAGAGGAGATTTCCTAGTTCGGTGAAGGCCGATATGTGGTGGTTGATGGCGTAGGTTCCGTAGAGGTCGAGCTTGGCGTAGCTGAAGTCGAGGTTGCGGTTGGGGAGGAGGAGCGAGTTGCCGAAGTTGGTGTCGAAGCCGTCGAGGAAGGTGGAGTCGTCGGCGCGGCTGGCCATGGCTCCCTTGAAGGCGGCGGTGAATTTGGAGCCGGTGTACTGGGCGGCGAAGAAGCCGGAGTGCGGTGGGCGGCGGAAGGGACGAGCTCCGACGAGTGGGCCTTCTGCGCCGATGGGGATGCCGGGGAAGTTGGGATTGTTGTTCCCGAAGCCGTTGCTGTAGGCGTCGGTCGAGAAGGATTGGAGGACGACGGCGTCGAGATAGGTGTAGCCACCGCGTATGAAGAGGCGATGGAAGGGCTGGTACTGGATCTCGGTTTCAACGCCCTGAGCGCGGAAGGCTAGTGAGTTCAGGTAGGGCGTGAAGACGGTATCGGCGAGGCTGGGCGGGAGGCCGAAGATCTGAATGAGGGCTCCGGTGCTGACGCCTTCCAACTGGTGGTCGAAGGTGTTGTGGAAGTAGCCGACGTTGAGGATGAGCTTCTGGCCGATGATGTTCTGGTCGATGCCGATGTCGTATGTGCGTGAGCGCTGCGGGCCGGGAGGTCCGATGTTGAATTTGGCGATGTTGGCGGTGTCTCCCGCGGCGAGGAGTTGGTTGTAGAGGCTGGCGAACTCGAGGGCGAGGGAGGGCTCCTGGTTGCCGGTGGCTACGTTGGCGCGGAGTTTGGTGCCGTGGAAGTAGCGTGAGCTAGGGCGAACGGGGACGTAGGAGAGACCGATGCGGGGGCTTCCGGTGACGCCGTAGAGATGGTTCTTTTCGATGCCTCCGCCGAGCGAGTAGAAGAGACGGTTTTTGATGTCACCCTGGAACTGGAGGGTGTACTGGTAGTTGGTGCGCTGAATCTTTTCGTTGTCGAAGGCGGTGACGAAACTGCCGCGCTCATCCTGATAACGGAAGCCGAAGAGGGCGGTGATGCGGTAGGGGAAGGTGTAGTCGGATTGGTAGTAGAGCTCGTCGCGGTTGGAGACGGATTTTTCTTCAGGGATAAAGAAGGAGGCCTGGCCGGTGACGCTGTAGCCGTTGGCCCCGCGGATGGTGACGACATTGCCGAAGTACTCGGTGAAGGGGCCAGTGCCGAAGTCGAAGGTGATGGGGGTACCGACGTTGGTGTAGGCGTGCTCCTGTTCGCGCTTGCGAGTGATGCCGTAGCGGACGAGGTTGTGCCAAGTGCCGAGTGCCCGATTTTCGAGGGTGAGGCCGGAGTAGATGTCCTGATCGGCTTGCTTGCCGTCGGCGGAGATGCCGTAAAAGTTGTGGGCCTGGGGAAGGCCGGCTCCAGAGACTGCGTTGCGGATGGTGAAACGAGCCTGGGTATTGGCGGTGAGATCGTAACCGAGATTGGCTACCGAGGTGGCAGCGTGGAAGCGGTCGCGCTCGATGGCGTTGGAGCTGTCGAAGCGGCTGAAGGCTCCGTAATAGTCGAGCTTGTTGTGGGCTCCGGAGAGAGCGACCTCGTTGCGGTAGGTGTGGAAGTTGCCGCCGTCGCCGGAGTAGTCGATGACGGGGTGCATGGAACTGCCGCGCGGTGTGGAGAGGTTGATGACCGAGGCCTGGGCGTCGGTGCCGTAAAGGGCGGAGTTGCCGCCGCGATACATTTCGAGGCCAGCGAGACCGGTGCTGGAGACGTTGCCGAAATCGAAGACGCCGCCTACGTCGTTGGCTGGGATGCCGTCGATGAGGACTTTGTTGGCGCTGGAGTTGCCGCCACGGACGAAGAGCGACGCGACGCCGCCGTATTGACCGGTCTGGACGGCTACCTGGCCGGGGGCTTGGCGGAGGTCGTCGACGATGCCGACGCGTGTGGCGAGATCGGCCTGGGGAATGAGGGTGATGGCGGAGCTCGATTGCTGGAGGGGTGTCGGGATGCCAGTGGCAGTGACGGTGATCTGCGCGGTGACGGTGGCGATCTCGAGGATGATGTTGCGGGTGAGTACGTCGGTGCGTCCGCCGTAGAAGTCCTGGCTGATGGATGGGGTGAAGGTGCGCGCGGAGGTGAGGAGGACGAAGCGGCCGGGTGCGGTGCTGCGGATCTCATAGGTGCCATCGAGACCGGAGACTGCAATGGCGGCGACTTGTTTGCCCTGGATGAGTTGGACACGTGCTCCGGCGACGGCGGCGCCGAGAGGATCGGTGACGGTGCCGCGAACGATGACGGCGTTAGCTGAGAGAGTTGTGGCAATGAGCAGAGAGAGCGTGGCCGAGAGACGGCGCGCGTACGTGAACATGAAGAAGCTCCTCCGTTCCCCCCCGGGAACGTGGTTGATGTGCGCTGATGGAACCGGTCTCCTGACTGACGCGATACATGCTGGCCATGTAGCGGATGCTTCCCTTCCCGACGCCAGGCGGCGTTAGTGGGAGCATCTATGGCTGGCATTCACACTGTTTTACGAGTGTGCGCGAATCACAGTTGCGGGGCAGTGGCGGAATTTCACCGCGCTTCCCGAACATTCCGTTGCGGGACAAAGGTGGATGAGCACGGCGAGCTAGCGATCTTGCAAGCCGCAGGATGGGTGAGATTCAAGTTTGAAGGATGCGCGAGGGGAAGTCAAAGGATTCGGCATCGAGGAAGAGGCTACCTCATCTCTTCAAAGGCGAATCTTCCAATTTCGAAGGGATGCGAGACTTCGATTCTGGAGGTGACCGTGTTCTTTGGGTAGGGCTGTGGGCCGTTTGTGGGGAAGCCCCAGACTCTGCCAGTGCGCATGTCGACTACGACTTTACCTATGGCCTGCCTGCGGTTGTCGGGGGCACGCAGCATGTGGGTTCCCGGCTCGATGAAGAGATTCGAGCTGGAGGATTGTGCTTGCACGGGTTCGGGGTTGCGGAACGGGCGGATCGCGATTGCGAAGAGGAGGAGAGCGATGATCGAGAGCAGGATGTTGGTGGAGGTGATGGGCTTCATGGCTGGGTCCTTTGCTAAGGGATGAGGAGAAGTTTGCCGGTGGTCTTGCGGGACTCGAGGTCGCGGTGGGCGTGGGCCGCGTCGGCGAGCGGATAAGTGTGTTCGAGACGAAGCTTGAGTTTGCCTGAGGCTACGGATTGCAAGACTGCGTCAGCGCGGGTTTCGAGTTCGGCGCGGGTGGCTGTGTAGTCCTGGAGCTTGGGACGGGTGAGATAGAGGGAACCCAGGGTTGAGAGCCTGATGGGGTCGAAGGGGGGTACGGCTCCGCTGGAACCGCCGAAGAGAACCATGGTGCCGCGAGGGCGGAGGACTTCGAGGGACTTATCGAAGGTGGATTTGCCAACGGAGTCGTAAACGGCATGAAGGCCGGGGCCGGAGACAAGTTTTTTGACTTTGGCGACGAAGTCTTCGTGGGTGTAGAGGATGACTTCGTCGGCTCCGACGGCTTTGACCAGATCGGCCTTCTCGTCAGTGGAGACGGTTGTGAAGACTCGGGCGCCGAGGGATTTTGCCATTTGAATGAAGAGGAGGCCTACGCCTCCGGCTCCGGCGTGGATGAGGATTTCGTCGGCGGGCTGGATGGGATAGGTGGAGTGAGCGAGGTAGTGGGCGGTCATGCCCTGGAGCATGGCGGCTGCGGCTTGCTGGAAGGTGACGGCTTCGGGGATGAGGATGAGACGAGCGGTGGGGGCTACGGCTAATTGCGCGTAGGTTCCGGGGACGCTGCACCAGGCCACGCGGTCGCCTACTTTGAAGTTGGTGGGGGTGGTGTGCTCGCCGAGTGCAACGATGATGCCTGCTGCTTCCTGGCCGAGGGTGAGGGGGAGCGGGGCGGGATAGCGGCCCTCACGAAAGTAGACGTCGATGAAGTTGACGCCGGAGGCTTCGATGCGGATGAGAGCTTCGCCGGGGCCGGGTGTCGGCGTGGGAAGATCGCGGAGAACAAGGGCGTCGGCGGTGCCGGGGGTGATGATCTGAATGGCCTGCATGGGTGGTTGGATGCTCTCCTGCGAAGTCGAGGTTCGGCTGGCGTGGGGCACACACTTGACCCTTGCCAGGTGAGGAAGTCACCCGCTGTGAAGTTGCGAGTGACTTCGATGAAGGATACAGGATGGTCAGGATCTGGTCATTCAGGGTGCGATAGGGTCTGGTTTTTAACGAACTCGCCCCCTTCCCCATTGCCCATAAGGAGGAGTAAATTTCACGTGATGAAGATTGTTGCCAATCTCAGGTTTGCACAAGTACAGGCTGTGCCTGACGGGTTGCCCCTTCAGCAACCATAGGGCAGTCGACTGCATCTTATCGGCTCAGAAAGTTCACTGGATCTGTTGCCCTGCCAACACATCGGCGGTGCTGTCTAATTCTTCCAGGATTCTCTTCGGGCTCCGTTTCAGAACATAAAAACAGTTCACCCGCTTCGAGATCGATCTTCGCGGGAGGAGCACGTGCAGGTCTTCGCAAGGTAGGTATTGATGCGTTTACCACCTTCAAAAGTATTTGTTGGCTTGCTCGCTTTGATGCTGGCCGCGCATTTCGAAGGCAGCATTGCACGTTTCGCACAAGCCCAAGTCCTTATTCCTGATGAGCCACTGCGGAACGGACCAATTCTTCAGCCCTCGACCGACGCTCCTGGATTGACGACCTATGGCCTTGTAAGCCACAGCGCGAGTTTGCCGAATGGCCCCAGTGCGAACGGTTATTTCATCTTAAGACAAGAGTCGGGTCCATATGACTCCCTGCGTCTGCTCACGCCGAACTTAGACGATGACGACGCGGACGACTCCTCAAGCGGAACCGAACTCATATTCAATGGCATCAGAGTGAATGAGGTTCGACACGCCTACCAGCACAATCCGATCCGAAAGCACTCGCCACATGAAGATGATCTGTCTCTTGAACCCGGCTCGGAAGAAAAACAGTCCGAGCATTACCATTGGGGTGGGCTGATTGCTCAGTCTTTCTTTTTCAACGGGATCGAGAGTGCCTGGCGCCTTGCCAGCGACGATCAGATTCGCTATCTTCTTGCGACAAAACCGTTTTGGCATGATTACTTCGCTTCGATGAAGCAGTTCAACATGCGTCGCTGGAATGACGGCGATAATTTTCTCGTGAACTATATCGGTCACCCGTTGCAGGGTTCCGTCAGCTCCTACATCGCAATACAGAACGACCCGGTGGGACGTAAGCAGGAGATCAGCGCGACAAATGCATACTGGATGAGCCGTTTTAAAGGGTTTCTATGGGCAACTGTCTATAGCACCCACTCTGAAATCAGTCCGCTCGGTGAGGCTGGAATAGGCAATGAAGGCGGATGGACGTATCCCATTAATGCTAATTGTCACCGTCCGTGCCCAACCTTCAAGCCCGGCGTGAACAAATATACGAACAATACTGGATGGGTCGATTTCATCATTACTCCGACTGTTGGCTCGCTGTGGGTGCTGGCAGAAGATACGATCGACCGCTACATCAGCGACAGGATTCAGGGCGATGACAGGTCCCGTATCTTTCCCAAGATTCTTCGCGGCTCTCTGAATCCAAGCCGCACAATGGCGAACTTCGTCCGCCTCAAGAAGCCGTGGTATCGAGATTTTCAAGAGGGGGAACCATACTGGCGCCCCGGTCACGGCATTCATATGCTGCCCTCGGATGAAGAGAGTGCCCGAAACCAGCAGATCCAGAGGTTTTCGTTCTCGGCTCATTTCCGCACTGCGCCGGTAGGCTCGGATTCTCAGGGATGCGTTCTATGCAGTGCAGGACGGGGAGCCGGACTGGAGGCCGACTATGCCATCACTCCATGGATCAGCGCCTCTGTCTCTCTCGATAGACAACAAGCATCTATGGGAAAAGGCGCTCTTGAGGATGGGTCGGCATTAAGCACTGGATTCGGGGTGCGACTTGTTCATGACCGTCCGCACAACACCTTCTCACTGTCTCTGCGACCGGGATTAGTCGTTGACAAGATTCCAATTCCTGCCCACGTGGATACAGTGAAAGGGACTTATATTCCCAGTGGTCAGCTGAATGTTGTACATCCAGCCGCGACAATCCTATTGGCCAATGATTACAAGATAAATCGCACTGTTGCCCTGCGATCCGCTTTTGGCGCGACGATTGTCCGCTACCGCTCCACCCGCAAGGACCCACCCTACATAGGCAAGATTCCATACCTATCGTGGCTGTCCCCCGATAGCTATACCAACCGCGCAACATGGATATGGCAAGCCGGACCTGTATTTCGATTCTGACGCTCCTTGAGACGGAAGTCAGGCCGAGCACGATATGAAGCTCGGCCGGGACTTCGATGGAGATACAGGATGATCAGGTCAGGTCGTTCAAGGTTGCAGTGGGGCCGTTTTTCTTAACAGACTCGATTCCCTTCTCCATCGCCGACGTGGAAGAGTACATTTCACTTTTGCCAATAGGTTCGTTGTTCTTCGCTTTGAGGACGAAGAATGGTTGTGACGCCTTCGATGTTTTGCGCTCGAACTGTTCATCGTGAGAAGAGTTTTTCTTAACCGATTCGATGCCGTTAAGGGCACCCTCTTTCGATTTGTAGCTTTCGCTCGTCAGGATGATTTCGCCGTTGGCTGCCTTCAGGTTGAACATGAACTGACTGCCGGCTGCCGCCTTCAATTCGTAGTGTGCTGACATGAAACCCTCCGGAGGCTACAGATTTTGAGTATCTGAACAGGAACGGGGCCGATTGGAGCGTCCAGCAAATTGCTGGCTCAACAGTGATCAACACTCTACCTAAGAAATGGCTGTTGTGTCTCTTGCTTCAACTACGAGAGTGGTGCAAACTTGCTCGGAGCTGGGAAGGTCGCTCAAAACATATGTGTACGAAACCGGGACCATATTGGGTTGAAACACGAAAGCGCATTCTGCTGTCGGGGCTGTTGATAGGGGCTATGGGTTGCCATTCTAAGATCGCGAACCGACCGGACAATACCTCAAGAGTAAGCGCATCCGGAACGGCGAAAGTTGCCGAAGACGGCAGGGTGACTATAGTCGCGATGTGCGCAAAAGAGTCCTTTGCGGCCGGCCGCCAGGGACTCATCATGGCTGAGACTGGACTGCATGAAGATGTGTTTTTGTTGCGCGATCGAGGCTCCTATAAGCCGGTTCCGTATGGGCTGGAGGAAACGCAGAAGCTGGAGGCTTTGCTTCGCGAGGACGCAAAGGCAGCGGGTCATTCAGAGAAACAGGCGGCATGCATTCGGCAGTTCGCGGAGCATCTGGAAACGCTGATTGCACCTCTGGTAGAAGCGGACCGGAGAGAACGTGAGATTGATACTTCGGCGTTCAGTCAGGCGGATAAACAGGTGCAGGATGACTTAGAGCGGGAGAGCAACGCCAAAGTACCCCACTAAATGCGGCTATTGGAGGAGGCTCTCTTCCGAGCGCAGCCGGAGAATGCGATCTACGGCGTAGGGAGCACGGTGGGAAGCGGTGTGGAAATGGCGCACCTGTAGCTCGCCCAGAAGGCCGATGCCCATCATCTGAATTCCGGCGAGGATGAAGATGCCCGCAATTACAAAGATGGGGCCGTGGATATCCATGACGTGCTGGCCGGTGATGAGCTTGAGGATAAGAAGCCAGGTTGCAAGGCCGGAGCCTGCCAGCATACCCAACGCTCCAATGGTCCCGAAGAAGTGCAGTGGGCGGGTCATATAGCGCAGCAGAAAGCGAATAGTAAGAAGATCGAAGAAGACGCGGAAGGTTCGGGAGATGCCATAGTGGCTCTTGCCGAACTCGCGTGCCGGATTGGAGATGGGAATCTCGCAGATGCTGGCGCCATACCAAGAAGCTAGGGCAGGGATGAAGCGATGCATCTCGCCGTAGAGAGGGATGTTCTGAATGACCTCGCGGCGGTAGGCCTTAAAGGTCGTGCCGAAGTCGTGGATATTGACACCGCTGAGATAGGCCATGAGCCAGTTAGCGCAGCGAGATGGGATGCGGCGAAGGATGAAGTTGTCGCCGCGCTGAGAGCGCCAGCCGCTGACTACGTCGTAGCCTTCTTCAAGCTTGGCGAGGAAGTTTGGGATCTCATCGGGTGAGTGCTGGAGGTCTCCGTCCATGGCAAGGATGCAGTCGCCCTGAGAGTGGTCGAAGCCAGCGGCAAGAGCGGATGTCTGGCCGAAGTTACGGCGTAGCTTAATGACAAGAACGCGCGAGTCTACCGCTGCGATCTCTTCAAGGAGGCGGTAGGTACGGTCGCGGGAGCCGTCATCGACAAAGACCAGCTCGAAAGAATCGCCAACGTGCTCCATAACGGCCTTGAGGCGGTCGTAGAGAGTTGTAACGTTTTCTTCTTCGTTGTGGAACGGCACGACGATAGAGTATTTAGGCACTGGATTATGATACTCCTCGCAACCCACGGTGACGAGATAGTAACTGGCAGCTGAACAGATTCAGCGTGCCTGAAACAGGATGATAGAGAGATGATGTAAAGAGGCAAAATGGTTGTACATCATTGCGCTGGTGCAAGCTGAATGTCTTTCGTTATGATGAAGTTCCGAGGTGTCATCGCCGCGATGTCACCTCGACTGGAAAAACTATGGCAAAGCGCGTCGTCATAATCGTCGTAGTGCTGGTGTTGGCAATTTTCGCCTACTACAGCTACAACCGCTACGACTCCAGGCGCGCCGGGGTGTCTGGAGAGGTTTTTTCGAACGATCCCCAGCCCGGGAAAGCCAAGATAGACACAATTTCTCGATCGACGGGATCCTCTGACAAAAAAGCCGCTGATACCGAGGGAGAGGCGATTGTGTATCCATCGTCAGTGACGGCACAGCCCAGTTCTACGGCAGTGACCGCGCCGACTTCAGCTTCGTCGGGTTTACAAGTAACCCAGACGGGAGAACCGGCGCACGAGTCGAATCCGGCAGGGGACACGATCAGTGCGAATCCGCCGAACGGAATGATGTTTGGAGGCAGGGGGAAATATCAGGTCTATCGGCAGGGAAATATTACCTGGCGCATGAATACGGAGACCGGACAGACCTGCGTCCTGTTCGCAACGGATGAGGAGTGGAAGAAGCCTCGGGTCTATCACTCTGGGTGTGGCAGCACGAAATAGGAAATTAAACCAAGTAGTTTACTTTTTGCTCTCCGGGTATTGCGTTGCGGCCCATTTTGCATGCTCCTGCGAAACCAATGACTCTACTCTCTCCGCCAATAAAGCATAGGAGTCTGCACCGGCGTATGGAGCAGCTTTTGCAAGATAGACGTACTTTTCATGTTTGAGCGCTTCGCAGGTCGATCGATAGGATGTCCAGTTCTGCTGGTATTGATAAAGATGCAGCAATCCTTCTAACACGGTTATTAGCACGCCAAGAGCGCCGGTAATAACCGTCGTGTATGGAATGGACAAGGCTCCGACGAACGGGATAAATGCCGCAGCCAGAATTTCAATTACTTTAATTCGTTTGTAAGTTCTCTGATTATGGATACTTTTCAGGTCATACCAAGTAATCTGCTCTTCCAAACGTCCCATAATCGGATCAGATAAAGCGATAACTTCCTGGGTCATAAAAGATTGCTCCTGCATCGTGGCGATCAAAACGAGTAGCGGTATTCGGTTCGGAAGATATCTAAGTACCAATTCTGCGAGGTCAGCGCTCTGCCGTAGCCAAAATACACGGAATGATGGCTGCCGAATGATAACCGTGGACCCACCTTTATATTGACGATGTTTACGCCGGCGGTGCTTGGATTTGCAGGGCCGGTAACGTATCCGTTGCGAACATTCCAGCCTACGACTTCAAGAACTCCTGCGAGGCTGAAGTTCTCGTTTTTTATGAATTGGTAGCTTGGTCCCGCTCCGTAGAAGAAGACATCGCCGGCAAATCCATGAGAAGTCGCGGTGGGAAGGCCAGAGGACGTTCCGATGGGATGATTGTCTCCAACTTCGGCTTCAACAGCGAAACGTTCAGATAATCGCTGATAGTACAAAAGAGAAGGCTCAATACTGTAATGATTTGTGCCAAAACCGAGACCGGCATCTCCCGATGGGAGGGACGCACGGAACTGCAAGGTAAGATAGCGACGCGTCGAAACGATCGGGGCAAACTTCATCCCAAGCTGAATATCTCCGAACCCGCCTGAATTGGGAAATGCCTGCGGGGAACCAGCGGCCGATTGTGGCTGAAGCCAACGAAAAGGAAGCTGAGTAAAGAAAGAAAAATGAGGATGCGGGGAATATTCGCCGTAGAAGTAAAGATGCTGGAAGTTGACGGTCCTTGGAATTCCGGGGCCGGGGCCTGGAGATCGAGGGTCATAAAATTGGTTGGTCGGAGTTAGGAATCGATAGCATCCACACTTTGCATAGAAAAACTCGGCACGGTCAGGTGTCTTATCGTTGAGCGCGGCATCGAAGCGGACGCGGACCTCAGAATGGACGATCGCATTGTCGATGTATCCGACCATGCTGGGATCTATGGTCGCCCTCTTGATTCTTTCCACCGCAGGCTTGGTGGACTTAGCGGGAGTTCTAGTCTGGGTACGGTAGAGGCTTAGATCGCGAGAGTAGATAAGTGGACTACTGACATCGAAGATAGGTAAGCCGCGATATCCGGCGATCGACAAAGGTTTGGTGACCGTAGTGATCGTGGAGGATGCGTTCGTGTTTGAGGGAAGCTGCTCATCTGTTGAAGAGGCAGCAGATGAGATAGTGGTGGCAACCAAAAGCAGGCAAAAGGTCGAAACCAATCGTTGCATTGGAAACTCCTCGGAAAATGAAATTCCGCTACTAGTGTCTGGTCGGCCCGTTTTTTAGTTTTCTCTGTAAGTTCTGGTAAGGCTCTGCGAGGATCTTTTTATCATCCACTGACAAGTGCGGCAATATTTCGTCCAGATGAGAGAGGGCAGCAGCTGAGCCGGCCCGGTCACCGATCTGCAGTTTGTCCTGGGCAAGCTCTAGATAGTTCGCCCCTATATTCATATAGAGTGCGCCATTTGCTTTATTCGTATCAACTTTATTAAGAAGATCAAATGCCCTATCTGTTAATGCTTTAGCTTCTGCAGGATTCTGCGATTGAAGTAGTTCTCCCCTTAGCTGAAGAGTTTCAGCCATCTTTGTGGATAGCAGGGGCGTTGGCACTGCCAACTGCTCGACGAGCTCAAGGGCGCGCTGGCTTTGTATTTCCGCAGAATGAAGCTGGTTAACAGCCGCCAACATTCTTGCTTCGTTGCTGTAATACTGGGCCAGTTCCATCTTGTACTCGCGATTTTCTGGTTTCTTTTTGACCAGTTGTTCCGCGAGAGCGATGGCTTTCTCGTATAGAGCTTGCGCTTCTGTAGTTTGCCCGGCACTGCTCACTACAATCGCGTAGTCATTGTAGACCCGTGCCAAATCCTGAGCAGGGTCTGGGTTCTCCTCTGTGCCTGCTGTGGCTGAGTATTTTGATACTAGCGGCTCAAGTAAGTCTATTGACCTGCGGAAGTCTAATTGCACACCTTGAGCATTACGTATACGAAAGCGAATGATTCCGCGATTGTAGTAAGTTCGGGCCAGTTCCTGCTGATAAATGGCGTTCCCCGGTTCCTGGTTATGCAAAGCTTCCTGGATGCGGATAGCTTCGCTGTACTCTTTCTCAGCGTCAGACGGACTGTAGGTATGAAGGCCAGAATTGTTATCAAGTGCGGCCCGAATGGTTTCTCCCAGCCAGTTGTGAGAGTATGCGAGTGCCTGATGCAAGTCACTGCGGATGGGATATTCCGCTGCTAAAGCTGTTAGACGAGTGACGGCTTCGTTGTATTCCTGCGCTGCTTCCTTGTACCTTCCGGTGAGTCGGTTGATATCTCCAAGCCGCGAATGTGCTTCGGCCTCCTGGATGCGCAGGCTCAGATTTGTGGAATTTTTTTGTGCAAGGAGGGTATAAAAAATTTGAGCCTTGTCGAGTAGGCCTTTGCGAAACTCCTCCATTTGCGGGGCATCGCTAGCCTCGCGTGCCTGTTGACTTCCGGCAGAGGAAAGGCTCTCATTGACTGCCTTTTGCGCCCACGTCAGGTTTTCTTCTGCCCGTTGTGTCTGCCTCCAAGCGAAATATGCCGAGAGGAGCGCCACTAGAAATAGAGAGCCTAGTATCCCCGCGGCCCACTGCGTCTGTCTCAGTTTCTTTTGACGTTCTCGTTTGATCTCGTCACTGAGCCGCCGGCGTTCTGCTTCACTGCGATCGAGGAAGTTCATTACCTGAGCAAAGTAGGGGTTATAACGCTGTGCCCAGGCAGCAGTCGGTTGGTTTTCGCGTACCCATTTCTGTCCGACCTCCAGTTCCGGATTGCGCCATAGCCCTGCCCTGCCCTCTTCGCACCACATCGCCGCGTCGGAAAGACGGTTGTAGATGTCGGCCGAGACCTTTTCCTGCTCGGCCCAACCCACCAGCCGTGTCCAGCACCGCATGAGGCTTTCGTGGGATAGATCGACGATAGACTGCTCTTCCAGACGTACATCGGCCGGCGGCATAAGGAAGGAACGGCCGGGACGCCGAAAGATTTCGACGATGCGGATTACTTCTGCTTCGGATGTCTGACTGATAGCGGTGAGATCTGCTACTGAGGTTGGCCGCCGGATACCGCGATTGTCTGAAAAGGTGTCGGTGAGGGCTTTGAATATTTTTTCAGTGGTCTTCTTCGCATCGTCCGTACCTGTTTCTTCATAGGCTTCTTCGGCGTGAATCGACAAAGCATGGCGGAAGGTTCCGATTGCTTCGTAATCTTCGATATCAATGGCATTGGTAGATGGGGATCTTTGCGCCCAATGGTCCCAGGTCCGCATGAGTGCGTGCTGCAGGATGGGTAGTTGGTCGTAGTCATCGCCAAGATCATTGAGCAAACGAAGCACCAGGCGCTGCGCAATGTTTCCGCCTCCGACGGCTACCGGACCGGTGATCGCTGAACGCAGTTCATCGCGCGACATCCTGGGGACAAGGTAGGACCCGCTATTGACTGCTTCGGGAAGGCCAACGAAGTCCATGCAATCTCCGATGAAATCAGAGCGCATGGTAATGACGACGTAGATAGGAATTTCTTCCTGGCGAGTTGCCTCAAGAAGAAGCTTTACGAAGGCCGCCGCTTCATTCCTTGAGTTCTCTAGTTGAGTGTTTCGCCGAAAACGAAATAACTCTTCGAACTGATCCACGACGATCAGCAGATTGTCATCGGCGAGGACTCGTGCCTGCCGGACTGCCTCGACCAAGCCTCGCGTGCCTCTCTGCAAGGTGGCTTCGAGCAGGACAGTGTTGGTTCCCTGGAGATCTCCTGTTGTTCCGATTACGTCAGGGGAATTCAGAGCTGCGGCGAGATGTCGGACAGGATCTTCTCCCGGCCGCATGACCGCGATGCGCCAGCCGGGGCTGGCGTTGACCATGAATCCGCCATAGAGGGAGGGGATCAGGCCAGAGCGCACCAGGGATGACTTGCCACTACCTGAGGTTCCGATGATCGAGAGGAGTCGGCAGAGCCGTAGCCGCCTCAGTAACTCGTCTATCTCTTTTTCGCGCCCGAAAAAGAGATGGTCTTCATCCGCCTCAAAAGGACGTAGACCCGGGAAGGGATTGAACATAATTCTCAGATCCCTCCTGAGGGCTGTATGCGTGAGATGAACGGCAGCAAGCTATCAGAACAGAATTGTTCCATTTGTAGAACCGGAGCTTCATGCGTACGAAAGCGTTCTTTTTCGCTGTTTTTGGCTCCAACGCACGAGATGGTAACGACAGGCAACGGACCCGTGCGACCATAACCGACGCTCTTCTGCACTTCTCTGAGCTTTCGACGGACCCATCCTTCATTCGTGGAACCGAAGAAGATCAGCACGCCATTGCAGACGCGGAGATTCTCCTCGTGACATTGGCGAATCTCCGCTTCATCGCCCTCAAACGTTGGATGGAGGACCTCGAAGCCCTTATCGAACAAGGCATCTGCGTATTGCGACACGATGGCCGCGTCTCGTTGATCATAGATGAGGTAAATCTGTCCCTGGTTTTGAGCCGTAGGTTCAATACAGTACTTCTGCTGCGAGATCTTCGGCTCATCCTTGAGACGATCATGAATAACGGTTCGCAGATCCTCGAAGAGTGTCTCGAGCAAATCGGATCCAGCTTGCATCCTGGGATCCATTCGCAACTGATTAACGACTTTGAGTTGCCTCTCATCTTCGATTACGAGGCCGGAAGGAACCCATAGCAGACGAACAAACCCGCCGCGCTTCCCTCTTTCGATTGCAAGTTCGTTTTGTATCTCCGGTAGAGATACATTGCTGCCCTCGGGGACGAGTCCATATTTTTTCCCGACGAGATGAATGGACATCCTGCACTGTGCCAAGTCTTCTTCGAGAGAGGTCTTCATTTCAGAGGCGATCAAAGGCAGGCCCTGCGCAGGCAAGATGGTATACCCATGCTGTTGAAGATCGCGGCGGATTGCTTCGCGCTGCTCTTTGAGATCGGTGGTTGTCTCGGCGAGGAAGATAGCTTCCCTTTTGCTGCTCTGAAGTACAGATGTCATGCCTGGATATTCATGCTGCAATATTTCCAGCAGCGCTGCGATGTCGTGTGCCAAGTCATCCAGCTTCATCCAAAAATCACGCTGCGCTTCGGTGCCAAATATCTCGTCGAGTTCGTGCACGCGTCCTGATTTTGGGTCGATCTGGAAGAACTCGTATCCCAGAAGAGGCTGTAGCTCCGGTGGGTCCATCTCGCGTGGAATAGGCGTCTTCAGGACTTTGAATATGCGTGCTTTGTCGTGAAATCTTACTCCACCCTGGGCTTCGGCTGCTTTCCAGAACTCGACTAACTCACGTCGTGTCCACTCTGACTTTACGTAACGGGGAGAAATAATCGTTATGAGAACAGCGACCCGCTTGAGCTGGTCGACAATAGTACTTGCAAAGATATCGTTGCCGGCAAGCTTGGGATCGCGCCAAATCTCGGGCTTTTCGCCGAGTAACTGCCCCACCCGTATTTCGAGGGCGCGATGAAGGTTGGTGATCCATCCTTTACTGCCATCGACGAGACCAACGTTGTCGATGTGGCAGTAGCTGATGAAAGCGTCGCAATCGAAGCTCATACCGTTCGGCTCCCAACCGATCTATTGGTCGTTGCGCAGGCCCGGCGCTCACAGATGAACTATAGAGTCTAGACTGTGAGGAGTCTATTGGGAATTTGGTTAGGCGTGGACCGTGCGCGAGCTATGGAACAACAAGCAACCGGCAAAGATCTGATGTGGGCCGGCTGCCTTCTATCCACTTTGGTGCGCGGTGGGCTAGCTGTAAACAAGCTGTTCTTTCATGACTCGATCTCCTTTGTGAAGACATCGGTCGTAACTGCCTTCACTGTTAAAAGTGAAGAATACGAGTCATCCGTGACGTAAATACTCAAGTTTTCTTTTTGTCGCCTGAAGGACGAGGCTCGATCTACAGGCAAACAAAGGGCCTTGCAGTGGATGCAAGGCCTCTCGTGTTTGGCGATCTTCTACGTCAAAAATCGATTCGTAGCTAAACCTCTACGAGCTGCCGACCGTATCTCTTCTCGACATATTCGTCCAGAATGACCTGGAATTCCTCGACGATACGGTCGCCTTTCAGCGTAGTGAAGAGCTTGCCATCGACGTAGACGGGAGCCTTCGGCTCTTCGAAGGTTCCTGGAAGGGAGATGCCTATGTTCGCGTGCTTTGATTCGCCGGGGCCGTTTACGATGCAGCCCATCACGGCGAGTTTTAGCTCTTCGACGCCGGCGTACTGCTTCTTCCATTCGGGCATCTGCTCGACAAGATAGCCCTGAATGCGCTCGGCGAGTTCCTGGAAGTAGGTTGAGGTCGTACGGCCGCATCCGGGGCAACTTGTAACTTGCGGCATGAAGCTACGGATGCCGAGAGACTGAAGAATTTGCTGGCCACAACGAACTTCTTCGCTGCGGTCGCCGCCAGGGGTGGGGGTGAGGCTGACGCGAATCGTATCGCCGATGCCGGAGAGAAGCAGCGGAGCAAGGCCGGCGGCAGAGGCGACGATTCCCTTCATGCCCATACCGGCTTCGGTGAGGCCGAGATGCAACGCGTAGTCGCAACGTTGAGCGAGTTCCTTGTAGACGTCGATGAGATCGCGGACGCCGGAGACCTTTGCGCTGAGGACGATCTGGTCGCGACGGAGTCCGTAGCGCTCGGCGGCGGCGGCGTTGTCGAGGGCCGAGACAACCATTGCTTCCATCATGACGTCACGAGCGGGCAGCGGATCGGCAGACTTTGAGTTCTCGTCCATCATCTTGGTCAAGAGCGCTTGATCGAGAGAGCCCCAGTTGACGCCAATGCGGACGGGCTTCTGATGCCGGACGGCAACTTCGACCATGGTGCGGAAGTTGTCATCGTCTTTACGCCCGATGGAGACATTGCCGGGATTGATTCTGTACTTCGCCAGTGCCTGGGCGGTTTCGGGATATTTCTTAAGGAGCAGATGGCCGTTGTAGTGGAAGTCGCCGATGATCGGCGTGTTCCAGCCTTTGGCCGCAATGCCTTCGACGATGGCGGGAACGGCTTTCGCCGCGTCGTCGTTGTTGACGGTGACGCGTACCATCTCAGAACCTGCACGGGCGAGTGCGGCGATCTGTTGAATGGTGCTTTCAACGTCGGCGGTGTCGGTGTTCGTCATTGACTGGACGACGACGGGCGCGTCGGACCCGACCCGAACGCCTCCGATATTGACGGTTACGGCACGACGACGCTGTATCTCAGGCATAAACTCTCCACCCTCAAGTTTATCATCGGGAGGTCTGCAACCCTCGCGATACACTAGGGTTGATGGCCCGGTAGCTCAGTTGCATAGAGCAGCGCACTCCTAACGCGAAGGTCGGCAGTTGGACTCTGCCCCGGGCCACCACGTAAGCCACACTATATCAACAACTTGACGGAAAATGTCGGTCTCGCAAGACTTCCAGATCCCCAAAAAACTGGGATATTTGGGGGCATACCTTCGACCATGGGAACGTCGGGCCGAGAGCTTCGCCGAACTGCATCCGTTGAAGCCCATCACATTCTCAGTAGTAATGCTGTTGTATGGATGAAGTTGGAACGCCTTCGGCAAAATCTTACCGCTTTGTAGGCTGGTCTCAACCCGCAGAGAGTTTGTAGATTCCGTCAATTCAGAATCGCTAGCATCTCCTTGAGCATGGCAAAACCGCAATCAACGAGGCTGCGCGATAAGATCGTCGGAAAGGTGAACCGATTGTTGTTCGTTCGCAGAGACCATCACCGGCACCCCTTTAGCAAGGTATTGAGCTAGTACTTCAGGTTTTCCCCATTCGATCGCCCAGCCGTCTTGAATCGCAACAGCGATGTACTTACCTGGAATCACACTCGGCAGAGAGAAACTTCCGTCAAGGTCACTCTGGTCTCTTCGGAACAACTCGATGTCGTCGCTCCTGCCGATTGGAACGAGCACCACCATTACTCCAGCCGCTGGTTTCCCATCGTTCTTTACGAAGCCTTCCACTACGCATGAAGGTCTCGCAACCTTGACCGTTAGCGATAAGGCCGCACCGGGAGCTATGCTCAACATATCGCTCGAGACTTTCCCACTCTCTGTTTCGATTTTCGCGACGTGATAGATGTGATTATCTGTTCCGTACACAGAGACGTAGTAGTCACCAGACAGCAGTCCAGCGAACTCCGCCTCTCCTTTGTCATTCACAGATTGCGCAACCGTTATCTCTCGTTTTTTGCTTCGAAGTGCGACCTGAGTCACGGTCGGCAATTTCAAACCGTTTTCACCTTCAAAATGCATCTTTATTGTTCCGGATTCTTCCCCTGACATTGCGTCTACATCGAGGTTGTCTTTCTCCAAGTCAATCGCCATAGATTTAGCACTTCCCGAGGTTTGGTTCACATTCCTCAATACGTAGTGCCCAGGGGGAACACCGACTAAAGAGGTTCCAGAATTATCAAACTGCATCTGCCCATTTACCTCTTCCGACTGACCAAAGACCGATTCCTGCAGTTGCAAATAATGCGGGTTTTGTTGGCCATCTTTTGTATGGACGGTCAGGGTGACAGCAGGCAAAGGTTGAAGGTGCATATCGATATCGATCTGATTGCCAGCGTGAACAAGAATCGGTGTCGCGCCATCTGAATCGGTTGTGTCCGCATAGAATGTCGTCGGGTAAGCCACGTCGAGAGAGGAGTCAACCGAACGAGCCGCCCTGACGGCACTCGCCGAGTTTAGTAACTGAGGATGCACTGCGTACCATGGCATTGCCTTCACAGAGATAAAGTAGTTTCCAGGTGGTAAAGAAGCGAACTCGTACTCTCCTAAATCGTTGGTT
>Ga0210409_10000314_pt1 | contig 90917 bp, 85 predicted proteins | sample IncBWH17MmetaG_FD_161649 | JGI IMG/M metagenome (GOLD analysis project Ga0210409, IMG submission 161649) | Forest soil microbial communities from Barre Woods Harvard Forest LTER site, Petersham, Massachusetts, United States - Inc-BW-H-17-M | ecosystem: Environmental > Terrestrial > Soil >... | reverse complement strand
CGGAAGTAGTCGGCTTCGCCGGCGACCGCCTGTTCCTGATGCCGCAAACCGAAGTCGCCGGACTGCTGCCGGGGGCTCGCGTCTATCCGCTGGAAGCCAGCAACTCCTCCGGTGCAGGCAACTCAGCCGAAGCGGGCAGCAAGCGCCTGCCGGTCGGAGAAGGCATGCTGGGCCGCGTGGTCGACGCCGCCGGCAGGCCGCTGGACGGCCTCGGTCCGCTCGATTTCAGCCGCGAAGTAGCGCTCTCCGCCGCCCCCATCAACCCGCTGGCGCGCGCACCCATCGATAGCGTGCTGGACGTCGGCGTGCGCGCCATCAACGCCTTGCTCACCGTCGGCCGCGGCCAGCGCATGGGGCTGTTTGCCGGTTCCGGCGTTGGTAAAAGCGTCTTGCTGGGAATGATGGCGCGCTATACCAGCGCCGAAGTGATCGTGGTCGGCCTGATCGGCGAACGCGGCCGCGAGGTCAAGGATTTCATCGAAAACACGCTCGGCGTCGAAGGCCTGGCGCGCGCCGTGGTGGTCGCCGCGCCGGCCGACACCTCGCCGCTGCTGCGCCTGCAGGGTGCGGCATATGCCACTTCGCTGGCCGAATACTTCCGCGACCAGGGCAAGGATGTGCTGCTGATCATGGATTCCCTGACACGCTACGCCATGGCCCAGCGCGAAATTGCGCTGGCGGTCGGCGAACCGCCGGCCACCAAGGGTTATCCGCCCTCGGTATTCGCCAAACTGCCGGCGCTGGTGGAACGCGCCGGCAACGGCGCCCGCGACGCCAGCGGCAAAGGCGGCGCCATCACCGCCTTCTATACCGTGCTGACCGAGGGCGACGACCAGCAAGATCCGATCGCCGACGCCGCCCGCGCCATCCTCGACGGCCACGTGGTGCTTTCACGCAGCCTGGCCGAATCCGGACACTACCCGGCAATCGACATCGAAGCCTCGATCAGCCGCGCCATGACAGCGCTGATCAAGCCGCAGCAATTCGATTCGGTGCGCCGCTTTAAGCAGATGTTGTCGCGCTATCAACGCAACCGCGATCTGATCAGCGTCGGCGCCTATGCTGCCGGTCATGATTTGCAGCTGGACCAGGCGATAGCCTTGTATCCGAAGATCGAAGCGTTTTTGCAACAAGGCATGGAGGAGCGGGCCGGCTATGCGGAGGCGATCAGCGAGCTGGAGCAATTGTTCCAGCCGGATTGAAAGACTGCTCACAGAGCCCTGCATTTTTCTGAACCGTTGCCGTTAACTTCGAGATAAGCCGCAATCACAGGCTGCGCACCGCAACCCACACTTGAGGGGAAATCATGCCAAACACCTTACCGCTCGCCATGCTGATCGAACTGGCCCAGAACAAGACTGACGAAGCCACGCGCCGCCTCGGCCAGTTGCAGCGGGCGCAGATCGGCGCCGCGCAAAAACTGGAACTGCTGATCCAGTACCGCCAGGAATACTGTGACCAGCTGCAGTTGCAGATGCAGGACGGCGTATCGTCTTCACGCTGGCGCAATTTCCAGCATTTCATCGGCACGCTGGACGGCGCCATCGAACAGCAGCGCGCGGTCGCCGCCCAGGCCGATACCCGGCTGCTGCACGGCCGCAGCGACTGGCAAAACAACAAGCGCCGTCTGAATTCGTTCGACACCCTGGCCGAGCGCGTCAAACAGCAGCAGGCGCAGCTGGCCAACAAGCGCGAGCAGCGTGCCAGCGACGAACATGCAGCGCGCCAGTTCCGCATGCGCATGCTCGCTGCCGCAGAATAATCCACCGAGGAATCCTCATGTCTTTGCTCGTATCACCCAATAGTCCCCCGGCCCAGGCAAGTTCCACTGCCAACGCCGGCAACGCTAGCCAGCAGCAAGCCGACGCCGGCAATTTCGGCCAGCTCCTGAACCGCACGCTCGGCAACCAGGAGCAGCCGGCTGACAAGGCAAGCGATGGCGCAAGCGGCGGCGTCAAGCCCGCTGCACCTGGCGCGGCGCGCCGTCCGGCCGACGCCGACAAGGAGCGCGCAAGCCCGGATGACGCCAGCCTGCCAGTCTTGGCGTTCATGCCGCAGCCGTCGGCTGCGGTCAATCCGCTCGCGGCAAAAGCCGGCCTCAGCGGCGACAGCCAAGCTCCCTCGGCCGCCGAACAGCAGCTCAATGCCGCCATCGCCGCAGCCGGCGGCAAGTCCGCAATACCAGCAGCGCCGGCGCAAGCTGCAACAGAACCCGGCGACCCGCATCCGCTATCCGCAACACCAGCAGCAGTCGCGATGGAAGCGCTGACGCCTGCCAACGGTGCCGCACCTGCGCGCACTGCACCCGCAGGCAAGGAGGCTGCCGCCGACGCCTTCACGGCTATTGCGCATGGCGCAGAGCAGCCGCTCAAGCAAGCCGCCGTGGGCGACAACAGCGGGCAGCAGACATCCGCCGGCGATGGCCGCTCGGACAAACACGAAAAAACTGAAAAACTGGAAAAATCAGACAGCCGCGGCAATAGCGAATTCGCGCCACGCCATACCGAAAGCGTGGCGGCGACTGGCGCTGGCGCCGGCCAAACGGCAACCGCCGCGGCCGGCGCCAGCCGGTTAGCGCCCGATGCGCCGGTCCAGCTCAATCCGGTGCTGGCAAACGGCCATGCCGCCGCCAATGCGAGCATAAGCAATACCGCTCAGCCGGAGCCGCCGAAGCTGATGCTGACGCCGATAGTAGGTAGCGACAGCTGGGCGCCGGCATTGGGCAAGCAAATGGTCTGGCTGGGTAATAGCGGCGGCCAGACTGCCGAACTGCATCTCAACCCACCCGACCTGGGTCCCTTGAAAGTTACGCTGACCCTGAACGACAACCAGGCCCAGGCCATGTTCGTTTCGGCCCACCAGTCGGTGCGTTCAGCGCTGGAAGCCGCCCTGCCCCAGTTGCGCAACAGTCTCGCAGAAAGCGGCATCAGCCTCGGCCACACCTCGGTCAGCGCCGATACCCAGCAACAGCAGCAACAGAGCGCCTTTGCCCAGAACCAGAACGGCCAGCAGGGTTCGTCCGGCCATTTCCAGCGCCACATAGTCGTACCCGACCGCAGCCCGCTTATGGAACGCAGCGCGGTCGCCGCGGCGCTGAGCAAGAATGGCAATGGCAAGGTCGACATCTTTGCCTAACGGAAAAAACAGCAATTCCGGGCGCAACAAAGCTCGGATCTGAAGCGCTTTATCCCTTTACATCAGCCGATAGTTCAAGCCTCTTTTGGCCAAGAATGAAGGCTGGATTTCGATGCAGGAACAACCATGGCAACAATCGCGAATGACGCACCGGCAGTACCCAAGAAAAGCAGGCTCGGACTGATCCTGATCGTGCTGACGGCAACCCTGGCGGCCGCCGGCGCCGCTTATTATTTCACCTTCATGCAAAACCATGGCAAGAGCGCCACCGCGGCGCCGATGCCGGAGACGCCGATCTTCGTGGCGCTGGAGCCGTTTACCGTCAATCTGCAGGCCGACGACCGTGACCGCTTCCTGCATATCGGCCTGACCCTTAAAGTGGCGGACGCCAAGACCCAGGCCCAGATCATCCAGTATCTGCCGGAAACCCGCAGCCGCATCCTGAGCCTGTTGTCGAACCGCGATCCGGCGTCCCTGGTCAGCGCCGACGACAAGAACAAGCTGGCGGCGGAAATCCTCAAGGCGCTGAACAAGCCGCTGGCCGGCAGCCAGCCGCCGCAGCACATCACCAATGTGCTGTTTACGGCCTTCGTGGTGCAGTGAAGCTAGCCGTGACTTTATTTACGAGAACCCTCATCCATGGCTTATGAACAGCTGCTGTCGCAAGACGAGGTAGATGCCCTGCTGCAGGGTGTCACCGGCGAGACTGACGCGGCGGCGGCGCCGCCCAGTGCGGATGGCGTGCAAGCCTACAACCTGGGCACCCAGGAACGCATCGTGCGCGGCCGCATGCATACGCTGGAGATCATCAACGAGCGCTTTGCACGGCAGCTGCGCAGCTCCCTGTTCAATTTCATGCGCCGCAGTCCCGATATTTCAGTCGGCGCAGTGCATGTGCAAAAGTACAGCGAATTCATCCGCCACCTGCCGGTGCCTGCCAACATCAATCTGCTGCACATGAAACCCTTGCGCGGCACGGCGCTGTTCGTGTTCGATCCGAATCTGGTGTTCCTGGTGGTCGACAACCTGTTCGGCGGCGATGGCCGCTTTCACATGCGGGTCGAAGGCCGCGATTTCACCCAGACCGAGCAGCGCATCATCACCCGCTTGCTGAACCTGGCGCTGGAGAGCTACGGCAGCGCCTGGAATCCGATCTATCCGCTTGAATTCGAATACCTGCGGGCGGAAATGCATACCAAGTTCGCCAATATCGCCACGCCCAACGAAGTGGTGGTGAACACTACCTTCCACATCGAATTCGGTCCGATCGGCGGCGCCTTGCATATCTGCATTCCCTATTCGATGATCGAGCCGATCCGCGACCTGCTGTCGAATCCGGTGCAGGACGAAGTGGAAATCGACAAGCGCTGGGTCAAGCAGCTGTCACAGCAAGTGCAAAGCGCGGACGTGCAGTTGAAGGTCGATTTCATGCAGATTGCCTCCACCATCGGCCAGCTGCTGAAGCTCAAGGCCGGCGACGTGCTGCCGATAGAGATGCCGGAGACCATCCTCGCCAAGGTCGACGGCGTGCCGGTCATGGAATGCGGCTACGGCACCTCCAACGGCCGTTATGCGCTGCGGGTCGAAAAGATGATCAATCACCGCGAACATGATTTAAAGGGAAATGACAATGAGTGATGACAACAAGCCGGACCCAAACACCGAAGCCGAAGACGACTGGGCCAGCGCGCTGGCGGCTCAGACCGCCGCCTCGCAGCCTGCTGCGGCGGCTCCTTCCGCTGCAGCCGCCAGCCCGGTGTTCCAGCCCCTGAGCGGCGAGGCCAAGGAAGTGGCCAAGACCGACATCGACATGATCCTCGACATTCCGGTGCAGATGACGGCCGAACTGGGCCGCACCCGTATCACCATCAAGAACCTGCTGCAGCTGGCGCAGGGGTCCGTGGTGGAACTGGACGGGCTGGCCGGCGAACCGATGGACGTACTGATCAACGGCTACCTGATCGCCCAGGGCGAGGTGGTGGTGGTCAACGATAAATTCGGCATCCGCCTGACCGACATCATCACGCCTTCCGAACGCATCCATAAGCTGAACCGATGAAAGCCGCATTCACGCTGCGGCCGGGGCTGTTATTGCTGGCCACCGTCGCCACGCCGCCGGCAGCCGCAGCGGCGCCGATCGTAGCGGCCTGGGGCGCCACCGGCCTGCTGCAGACCGCAAGCGGCCTGGCCGTGGTGATCGCGCTGATTTTCCTGTGCGCGTGGGCGGCGCGCCGGCTCGGACTGCAAAAACACAATAGCGGCCGCCTGGTGAAAATCGTCGCCAGCACCGCCCTCGGCCAGCGCGAGCGCATCGTCGTGGTGGAAATCGGCGGCACCTGGCTGGCGCTGGGCGTGACGCCGGGGCAAATCCAGTCTCTGCACAGCATGCCGGCGCAAGAACTGGCGGAAGAACCCAGGCTGCCGGTCCGCCAAGGCGCTCTCGCCGCTGGCGCCGCCGCCAGCCTGTTCGCGCAGAAACTGCGTGAATCGCTGGCAAAAAAATGACTGCGGCCGGCTGATCCCGTCCTGCGCAAGACGAGTGCTTCATCAAACCATTTTCACACTGACAGGCAGCATGCGTCCTCTTTCTTATCTCGCGCAACAGCGCAAACTGCTGCCGGCGCTGCTGCCGGCGCTGCTGCTGGCGCTCAGCCTGCTGCCGGCCGTCGCCGCTGCCCAGGCGCTGCCCGGCATCACCAGCACGACCGGCCCCGGCGGCAGCCAGACCTGGTCGCTCAGCGTCCAGACCATGCTGCTGCTGACTTCGCTGTCCTTCCTGCCGGCGCTGCTGCTGTCGATGACCAGCTTCACCCGCATCATCATCGTGCTCGGCCTGCTGCGCACCGCCATCGGCGCCCAGAGTTCGCCACCCAACCAGATCCTGGTCGGGCTTGCCCTGTTTCTCACCTTCTTCGTCATGTCGCCGGTTTTCGACAAGGCTTACAGCGACGCCTATAAGCCCTTTGCCGACAACAAGATCAGCGCCGAGCAGGCGCTCGACAAGGGTATCCAGCCGTTCAAGCAGTTCATGCTGAAACAGACCCGCGAAGGCGATCTGGCGCTGTTCGCCAAGCTGGCGCAGACGCCGCAGATGCAAGGGCCGGAAGAAGTGCCGCTGCGTATCCTGGTGCCGGCGTTTGTCATCAGCGAGCTGAAGACCGCCTTCCAGATCGGCTTCACCATCTTCATCCCTTTCCTGATCGTCGACCTGGTGGTGGCCAGCGTGCTGATGTCGATGGGCATGATGATGGTGCCGCCCGCCACCATTTCCTTGCCGTTCAAACTGATGCTGTTCGTGCTGGTCGACGGCTGGCAGCTGCTGATCGGCGCCCTGGCGCAAAGCTTCTACACCTGAGGATGCAAGATGACTCCTGAATCGGTAATGGCGATCGGCTTCCAGGCCATGAAAATGACTCTGCTGCTGGGTGCGCCGCTGCTACTGGTAGCCCTGGTCACAGGCCTGATCATCAGCCTGTTCCAGGCCGCCACCCAGATCAATGAAATGACCCTGTCCTTCATTCCTAAACTACTGGCGGTGTGCGCCACCATGGTGATCGCCGGGCCGTGGATGCTGAACGCCATCCTCGACTACATGCGCCAGCTGTTTTCCAGCATTCCCCATATGGTCGGCTGATGTCGCCGGTACTGTCCGTCACTTCCGCTCAGCTGGGCGCCTGGATCGTCGCCTTCGTCTGGCCGTTCGTGCGCATGCTTGCGCTGATCAGTAGCAGTCCGGTATTCGGCGAAAAGAAAGTCACGCGCCAGGTCAAGGTCGCCCTCGCCGCCTTGCTGGCGATCGCCATCGCTCCTACCCTAGGTCCCATGCCGGCAGTGCCCCTGTTCTCCGCCGGCGGCGTCTGGATCCTGATCCAGCAAGTCCTGATCGGCTCCGCCATGGGTTTTTCGATGCGCCTGGTGTTCGCCGCGGTGCAAGCCGCCGGCGACTATGCCGGTCTGCAGATGGGCTTGTCGTTCGCCTCCTTCTTCGACCCCAACAGCGGCGGCAACACCATGGTGCTGTCCAGCCTGCTGAACATGCTGGCGATGCTGATCTTCCTGGCGGCCGACGGCCATCTGATGGTGATCAGCACTTTGGTGGAAAGCTTCCACGTACTGCCGGTTTCCGATGCGTCGCTGGCGGCAGAAGGCTGGCATCTGCTGGCGCTGGCCGGCGCCAACGTATTTTCCGCGGCGCTGATGCTGGCGCTGCCGCTGATCGGCGCGCTGCTGACCTTGAACCTGGCGATGGGAATCTTAAATCGCGCCTCGCCGCAGCTGAGCATCTTTGCGGTGGGATTTCCCTTGACGCTGCTGGGCGGGATCCTGATGCTGCAGCAGCTGATGCCGCACCTGGCGCCGTTCATGGAACGGCAGTTTGCACTTGGGCTGGCGAACATGCTGCAGGTGGCGCAAGCGTTGCGGCCCTGAACCCGGTTCTTCATCAAAAATTAATCTAAATGCAATTGCACGCCGCCTGCCGCTATGTATACTCTGGATTTCCCGACTTTTACGTCCGACGAGAAGCCCATGAAATATTCGACCTACGCCTTGTTAGCCATGATGACGCTTTCGCCATTGCCCGCCGTAGCATTCGATACCCAGCAATATGACGAGTGCGTGCTGCAATACCTGCGAAATGCCAAATCCGGCCAGGCCTCGGACATGATCGTCAACGCCTGCCGCAAGCTGTACAAGGAAGGCGCTTTCCTGCAAAGCGCTGAGAGGACCTACCAGGCTTGTCTATTGCAGAATCTGCCCGGCGTGGAAAACGACCAGGCCGCGCAGTATATTGCGGCAGCCTGCCAGAGACGCAGTCAGCAGTAAACCGTCGCCACACTGCGTGCCTTGAAATATTACAAGTAATTAAGCAGCGAAATCTTCCGGATCTGCACAAATGTCTGCTGTGTCGCCTGCAGGGCCATCTGGCGCTGGTACAGCTCAGTGATGGCGCTGGTGTAGTCCAGGTCCTGGATATCCGACAGATAGCTTTTGTCCGACAAATTACGTGCATCGCCGTTGGCGCTGAGCGTATCCAGCTCCTGCATGCGCGAGCCGACCGATGAGCGCACCGTCAGCACGTTGTCGAGCGAGTTGGAGAGTTTGACGTTGGCTGTACTGAGCGAATTCAGCAGCTGCGCCTTGGCGGCCGGAGTGCCGTTATCGACAGGCGTCCGCAATGCGCCGATCAAGTCTTTCAGCGCCCCGAACATGTCGGGATTGGCGTTCTTTGCGGTATTGGTATTGAAACTGTCGCCGACGGCAGGCGTACCGGTCAGCGTGATCTGCAGCCCGCCGAACTGGATCGGCGTACCCGCGGTGTAAGTACCCGTAGTGACCTTCGGTGGCGTGTCTGAATTGGTTACGGTGTAGCTGGTCGGTGAGGTGAAGGCAATCGCAAAATTCTTGCCGAAATCGGGATTGGTGGCGTCGATCACGGTGGTCGCACCGTAGACGCCGTCGCCGCTATTGGCCGCTGAAGAAGTCGTTACATACCCCGCCCCACCCTGTGCGCTCTGGAAGATGCTGCGGCCATCGTCGCTGCCGGCCATCTGCCGTGAAACATCCACCTGCAACAGCTGCTGGCCCTGGTCGCCGACATACTGCACGCCGCCGCCGGCCTGCTGCACGAATGGCGCGCTGCCGCTCTTGAAGCCGGCGAACAGGAACTGGCCATTGCCATCGTCGGTATTCGCCAGGCCCAGCAACTGGTCATAGGTGCTTTGCAAGGCGGTGGCGACCGAACCGCGGTCGGCGTCGCTCATGGTGGCGTTACCGGCCAGCACGATCTGCCCCTTGATATTCTGCAGCAGCGTGGTGACGCTTTGCAAGGCATTGTCTTCCAGCCCCAGCGTACGGTTGGCCTGGGCGCGGCTGGCGGAATACTGGTCGTTGAGCGAGATCGACTGCGACGCGCTCAAGGCGCGCGTGGCGCCCAGCGGATCGTCGGACGGCGTCAGGATCTTGCTCATGGCGCCGATCTGCTGCTGCACCCGCAGCAGGCTGGTTTGCTGGGAACCCATCGCGGACAGGCTCTGATCATAAAACGACTGGGTACTGATACGCATCTTGTTCTCCTTGACTACAGCTTATCTGCTCAGGATCTCGCGGTCCCGGCAATCTTGTCCGGCATTAGCCGGCAATCCCGAGGATGGCGTCGAACATGGTTGAGGCCGTCTGGATCACCTTGGCATTGGCCTGGTACATTTGCTGGTACATCAGCAGATTGGCGGTTTCTTCATCCTGGTTGACGCCCGAGACCGACTGCTGGGCCGCCTTGATCTGCGCCGCCAGGCTGGTTTGTGCGGTATTGGCGATGGTGATCTGGTTAGCCTTGTTGCCGATGCTGCTGACCAGCTGGCCATACGCGTCGGTGTAGCTGGCGGTGCCGCCGGCCAGGGTCTTCTTGTTTTGCAGTGCACCCAGCGCCAGCGCATTGCTGCCGTCGGAGACGCCGCCGATATTAGGCTTGAGCGTGAAGCTGTCGCCATTCACCGGTGCGCCGCTGATGCTGGCGCTGATGCCGCCGAAACTGTAGGAGGCGCCGGTGGTGTAGCTGACGCTGGCGCCTGCCGCATAATTGACTACCGTGCCGTCCGGATTGGTGACCTTGACGGCAGCAGTGGCCGGAAAGCCGGACAGGCTCGGCGGCGCGGTAGTGCTGTCGTACTTCAGCGTCACCGGTGCGGCCAGGGGTGCGCCCAGATAGCTGCTGTCGATCTTGGCAGGACCGATAGTGGCACTCCCCTGATTGCCGGCGGCCCTTTCGCTGACGACTGGCGAAGCCGCCGCCACCTTGGCAGGATCGGTCACCAGCACATTCAGGTCGCGGGCGCCGGTGCGGGTCGGCTGCACCAGGAAGGAATCGCCGATAGCCGGCGTGCCGCTGGCGGCCTGCAGCGACACGCCATCAAAGGTCACCGGCAAGCTGGCGTAATTGCCCAGCACCTTGTTGTCGGACAAGCGCGTCACTGAATATTGCGGGCTGCCGGCGACATTCACATAGTCGACCCGGTAATCGCTGGTGGTCAGCTGGCTGGTGTCGCTGAACGAAGACGTTAGCGCCAGGTTGCCGGTATTGCGGGCATTGCCGATCACCGCGGGACTGGCTTGCGAAAAGAAGTCCTGGCCGGCAGCGCCGTTCAGGTCAATGCCCAGCTTGTGCTGGGCATTGAAAGAATCGGCCAGGCCGATCGCCATCCGTCCCAGCGCATTCTGGGCATCGCCGAGAGTCTGATTGCGGAACTGCATCAGGCCGCCCAGCGAACCGCCGGTAAACACGCTGTCCTGCATTTCGACAGCGACGCCGGCGGCGTTCACCAGCGCCACCGAAGTCCGGTTGGGATCGGCGGCGGAAGTCACCGCTTTCAAGGCCGAGGCCTTATCGCCCAGCACCAGCGTCTGGCCGCTGCCGATGAAGACGTTGTACTGACCGCCATCCTGCACCACCACCTTGGTCGCCACCAGTTGTCCGAGGCTGTTCACCAGGCTGTCGCGCTGGTCCAGCAGGTCATTCGGGGCCTGGCCGCCGGCGGCGTTGCTCAGCAGCGCGATCTGCTTGTTGATATTGGCGATCTGGGTGGCGTAGGTATTGATCTGGCTGACCGATCCCGAGATCTGGTCGTTGACATTCGCGTTCAGGCCGCTCAGCACGCCGCTCATGGTGCGGAACTGGTTGGCCAGCGCCTGGCTGCTGCTGATCAGCTGCTGGCGCGCGGCCGGATCGGCCGGCGTATTGGCGACCGCCTGCACGCCCTTGAACATGGTTTGCAGCATCGGCGCCAGGCCGGTGGTCTGGTTGGCCAGCAGGTTATTGATCTGGTTGATCTGCGCCGAGTAGGTGCCGAGCGACTGGTTGGTCGATTGCGCCTGGTTCAGCTGCGAAGTCAGGAACTGATCGTAGCTGCGGCTGACATCGACCACTTGCGCTCCAGTGCCGAAAAAGCCGACGCTAGGCGTATAGATGCCGCCGGCGGAAACGATCTGCGCCGTCTGCCGGCTGTAGCCCGGCGTGTTCACATTGGCGGTGTTATGGCCGGTCGTCACCAATGCTGCCTGGGCCGCATTGAGGCCGCTGAGGCCGGTATAAAACATGCTGTTCGCCATACATTCTTCCTCTAAGAAGGCAACCGCCCGGCATCGCCGCCAGGCTCACTCAAGATATAACGGCAGCAGCCTTGGAAATTTTAGGTTTTTCGATGAAATCTAGATAATCTGCTTGAGAATCCGCACCAGTTTCTCGCCGTACTGCGGGTCGGTGGCATAGCCGGCCCGCTGCAGGCCGTGCGCCGCTTCGGCCGGATCGCGCGCTGCCACCACCTGGGCGTAGCGTGGATTGCCGGTCAGGAAGCGGGCGTAATCGGTGAACGCTTCGTCGTAAGACCCATAGGCGCGGAACAGCGCCTTGGTCCGACGTGGCGCACCGTCCACGTATTCAGTCGTCACGGCTTCCACTACCGGCCCTTTCCAGGCCTTGCCGGCCTTGATGCCGAACAGGTTATGGCTGGCGCTGCCATCGGCGCCCTTGATCTCGCGCTTGCCCCAGCCGGATTCCAGCGCCGCCTGCGCCAGGATCAGCTGCGACGGCACGCCGCTGGCGCGGCTGGCGGCCTGCGCCGATGCGCTCATGCGCGCCAGGAACTGGTCGACCTGGGATTGCGTATTGCCGGCGCCGGCACGGCCGGAACGGTAGTCGGCGGCTTCGTACAGCGATAGATTCTGAACCACTGGCGGATTCGGGTTGACCGCAGGCGTCGACAGCCCCTGCAGGCCAGCCGGCATTTTGCTAAGCGGCGACGGCTGCTGCGAAGAATCCACGGCGCGGCTAAGCTGGGCCTGCATTGCTTCCGCCAGACCAAGGCCGCGTCCGGACAGGTTTTGCGCCAGCTGCTGATCCAGCATCGAGGTGTACATCTTTTCCTGCTGGCTGTCGAACATGCCGTCCGACGGCGTCGCCTCGCGCATGCTCTTCAGCACCATCTGCATGAACATCGCTTCGAACTGGCGCGACACCTGTTTCAAGCCATCCTGCGGTGAATTCCGGGTAGTCCGGCGCAATGCGTCGACACTTTGCACATCGAGCGCAAAGCGCTGGTCAAGGTCGCCGCTGCGGCTGCTATCGAGAGGACCGGAAATGCTCATGCTTATGCCTTAAATCCTGCCTTAGATGATTTCAAGTTCGGCACGCAAGGCGCCGGCGGCCTTCATCGCCTGCAGGATAGACACCAGGTCCTGCGGATTGGCCCCCAGCGTATTCAGCCCCTTGACCACGTCCGCCAGCGATGCTCCGTTCTTCACCACCTGCAACGCGCCGCCGGCCTGGTTCAACTGGATTTGCGAGGTTTGCGTAACCACTGTGCTGCCGCCGGAAAACGGCCCGGGCTGGCTGATCACCGGCTGGGTATTGATCACCACCGACAAATTGCCGTGCGCTACCGCACAATCCAGCACGCGCACAGTCTGGTTCATCACCACCGAGCCCGTGCGGGCGTTGATGACCACCCGCGCCACCGCCTGCGCCGGCGTCACCTCGAGATTTTCCATGCGCGCCAGGAAGCCGACACGGGCTTCCGGCTGGGCCGGCGCGCGCACCTGTATCACGCGTGCATCGAGGGCGCTGGCGGTGCCCTCGCCGAAGCTGCGGTTGATAGCGTCGACCGCTTTTTGCACAGTGCCGAAATCGGAAACATTCAGTTCCAGTGTCAGCGTACCGGCCTCGCCCAGCGGCGACGCCACGGCGCGTTCAACGATGGCGCCGGCTGGAATCCGGCCCGAGCTCAGCTGGTTGATCTGTACCTTGCTGCCATTGGCCGATGCGCCGGCGCCGCCGACCACCATGTTGCCCTGGGCGATCGCGTAGACCATGCCGTCGGCACCTTTCAGCGGCGTCATCAGCAAGGTGCCGCCGCGCAAGCTCTTAGCGTTGCCCATGGAAGACACCGTAACGTCGATGTTCTGTCCCGGCCGCGCAAACGACGGCAGGGTCGCCGTCACCATCACCGCGGCCACGTTCTTCAGTTGCATGTTGGTGCCCGGCGCCATCGAGATGCCGAGCTGCGACAGCATGTTGTTCAGGGTCTGGGTGGTGAACGGCGTCTGCATGGTCTGGTCGCCGCTGCCGTCCAGGCCGACCATCAGGCCGTAGCCGATCAGCGGATTGTCGCGCACGCCCTGGACGCTGGCCAGCTCCTTGAGCCGCTCGGCGTGCGCCGCAGGCGATCCGCAGACAGCAAACAGCATACCGCCGCATAGCAAGGCAAGACGGGATCGGCGGGACAGGAAACGCGGGATGAGTGCTAGCATGGTCAGAACGGTAAGACGTTGAGGAAGAAACGCTGCAGCCAGCCCATGGTCTGCGCTTCGTCGATATAGCCCTTGGCGCTGTATTCGATCCTGGCGTCCGCCACCTGGGTCGAGGCCACGCTGTTGTTGCCGCTGACGGTGCGCGGATTGACTACGCCGGAAAAACGGATGAACTCGGTTCCCTGGTTGATCATCATCTGCTTTTCGCCGCTGACGATCAGGTTGCCGTTGCCCAGCACTTCGGTGACGGTGACGGTGATCACGCCGTTGAAAGTGTTGGCTGCGTTGGCGCCGCCCTTGGCAGTCAAGGCATTGTTCGCCTTGGCTTCGGTATCGAGGTTGCCGAACAGGCCGCCGAACAGTTTCGGTATCGCCGTCAGCGCACTGCTGGTGCTGCCGTTGCGGCTGGCGTTAGCGGCGGAATTCTTGCTGGCGTTGACGTTCTCGCTGACGATGATGGTCAGGATATCGCCGACATTGCGCGGCCGACGGTCTTCAAACAAAGCCTGGCTGCTGAAGCCGGATTGATAGATGGCGCCGTTGACCGGCGCCGCGGGCCGCACTTCGGCGCGCGCCGTCATCGGTTGCTGCACCAGCGGTTCGCGCGGCAGCTGCGCGCAACCGCCCAGCAGCGTCGCCAGCAGCAAGCCGTTCAGGCATTGTTTCAACATCGGCGCCGTCATTACAACTGGGTCAGGCGCTGCAGCATCTGGTCGGATGTGCTGACCGCCTTGCTGTTGATTTCATACGAACGCTGGGTCTGGATCATGTTCACCAGTTCTTCCACCACATTCACATTGGACGACTCGACATAACCCTGGCTAAGCGTGCCGGCGCCGTTCTGGCCTGGCGTGCTCTGGTTAGCGGTGCCGGAAGCATTGGTTTCGGTGTACAGGTTTTCACCGTTGCTTTGCAAACCGGTGGAATTGAGGAAAGTGGCCAGCTGGATCTGCCCGACCTGGACGCTGGCGGTGCTGCCGGCCTGCGTCACCGACACCGTGCCGTCCTTGGCGATGGTCATGCTGGTGGCATTTTGCGGAATCGTGATGGCCGGCTGCACCGGATAGCCGCTGGCGGTCACCAGCTGGCCGGTCGAATCGGACTGGAACGAACCGTCGCGCGTGTAGGCGGTGGTGCCGTCCGGCATTTGCACCTGGAAGAAGCCGTCGCCGGTGATCGCCACATCCTTGCTGTTATCGGTCTTGGTCGGATTGCCCTGGGTATGGATGCGTTCGGTCGCCACCAGCCGCACGCCGGTGCCGATCTGCAGACCGGACGGCAAGTTGGTCTGGTCCGAAGTCTGGCCGCCGACCTGGCGCAGGTTCTGGTACATCAGATCCTCGAACACCGCGCGGCTGCGCTTGAAGCCGGTAGTGCCGACGTTGGCCAGGTTATTCGAAATCACATCCAGCTGCTGCTGTTGCGCGTCGAGGCCGCTCTTGGCGATGGAAAGGGAACGCATCATGGTAAAACTCCTGTCTGGAAAATTAACTGGTCGCTAGCTGGTGATGCTCAGCAGCTGGTTGGCGCGCTGGTCGTTTTCGTCGGCGCTCTTGACCGCCTTCATCTGCATCTCGAAACTGCGGGCATTAGCGATCATGTCCACCATGGCCGACACCGGATTGACGTTGCTGCCTTCGATCGCGCCGGTCTGCAGGGTCACCGCCGGATCGGCCTCCGCCGCTGCCACGCCGGGGCGCATGCGGAACAGGCCGTCATCGCCGCGCTGCAGATCGCCGGCAGCCGGGTTGACCAGCTTCAGGCGTCCTACCTGCGCCACATTGGTGGCCGGATCGCCGGCGCCGATCGCGCTCACCAGGCCATCGCTGGAAATCATCACGGCGGCGCCTGGCGGCACCGCCATCGGACCGGCGTCGCCGATGACCGGCAATTTATCCATGGTCATCAACTGACCGTCGGCGCCCACCTGCAGGTTGCCGACGCGGGTATAAGCTTCGTTGCCATTGGCAGTCTGCACCGTCAGCCAGCCGTCGCCGCGCACGGCCACGTCCAGCGGCCGGCCGGTTTCCGTCAGCGCACCGGTCTTCATGTCGGAACCAGGAGTCGAGGTCACCACGAAGGCGCGCGTAGCGGCTTCGCTGCCGACTACCGGCACCGCGCGGAAGCTGTTGAGCTGGGCACGGAAGCCCGGCGTCGACACGTTCGCCATATTATTTGCCACCGACGCCTGCTGTTCCATGGCCTGCTTGGCGCCGCTCATGGCGATATAGATCATGCGGTCCATGCTTGCTCCCCTATCCCGTTCACCTTAAGGAAGACCGTCATCAGCGCATGCTCACCAGGGTCTGCATCACCTGGTCCTGGGTCTTCACGGTCTGCGCATTCGCCTGGTAAGTACGCTGCGCGATGATCATGTTGACCAGTTCCGCGGTGAGGTCAACGTTGGAAGATTCCAGCGCACCAGAAGTCAGGGCGCCGACCTTGGTGCCGACACCGGGCGAACCGACCAGCGGCTGGCCGGAAGCGGCGGTTTCCGACCAGACGTTGCCGCCCTTGGATTGCAAGCCGTCCGGATTGGCGAACGACGCCAGCACGATCTGGCCCAGGGTCTTGGTCTGTTCGTTGGAATACTTGCCGATCACGGTGCCGTCCTGGCCGATGGCAAACGCTGTCAGCACGCCTGAGGTATAGCCATCCTGGGTCTGCTTGGAGACCACATTATCGTTGCCGAACTGCGTGGTGCCCGTCAGGTTCACGGTAAAGCTCAGCGGCGCGGCGCCATTCGCCAGCGGCGTCGCGGCCGGCGTCAAGATGCCGTTGGCCGGCGTCAGCATCTTGCCGGCGGAATCGAATGTCAGCGCGCCGATCTTGCTGCTGGCGCCGCCATCCACGGTCTGGTAAACGTCCCAGCCGTTGGCGCCGGTCTTGACGAAGAAATTGGTGATTTCGTGCGGATTGCCCAGCGAATCGAAGCCATTGACGGCGTTCTGGTAATTGAAGCTGGTGGAATCGGTGGCGCTGAAAGGCGTGGTGACCGGCACCGTGCTGCGCGAATCGATGTTGTACTGGGTATTTATCTTGGTTGTGGCATTCGGCGTCATCGCCGCCGACGGCAACTGAAACGGCGTCGGCGAGCCGCCGGCAATGCTGCCGTTGGCGTTCACCTGATAGCCGGTCAAGCGCAAGCCGCCGGAATTGACGATGTAATTGTCATTGTCCTTGGTGAACTGGCCATTGCGCGAGTACGACACTTCGCCGGACGGGCTGGCCAGGCGGAAGAAGCCGTCGCCGTTGGTGATCGCCACATCCAGCGCGCGCGTGCTGCTCTGCACCGCGCCTTGCGTGAAATTCTGCGATACGCCGGCAACCTGGGTTCCCAGTCCCACCCGCGAGCCTGCATAGACGTCGGCAAACACCACGCTGCCAGCCTTGAAACCGACGGTGCCCGAGTTGGCAACGTTATTACCGATCACATCGAGATTACTGGAACTGGCATTCAGTCCGCTTACGCCTTGTGCAAAACCCATGATTCTCTCCTTTGGAAATCAATTCACAGCTACTGGCGCCGGCACTTCCGGTCACCGAGGCCGGCAGCCGAATTTATAGAAACTGCTTGACGTCGCCCAGCGCTGCCGTTCCGGCTGCGCCCAGGTTCAGGGTGACCCCGCTGGCGGTCTGCGCCACGCTGGCTACCTGTGAATAAGTCAGGGTATTGGCGGCGACCGATTTGCCAGCGCTGGCGGCCACCACGCTGATCTTGTAGCTGCCGTTGCCCAACGCTACTCCGGTGTCGCTCTTGCCGTCCCACGACAAGGTCTTGGTGCCCTGCGGCAGCGCGCCGGCGTCGATGGTGCGCACGGTATTGCCGGCGGCATCGGTGACGGTGACCTTGACCGTATCGGCAGCACCCCGCATGTCGAGTCCGAAGGAGGTTGCGGCATTGTCCTTGAGGTTGATGCTGCTGCCGGGAGTCAGCACGGTGCGGCCGATCAGCGATGCTGCCTGCAAGGTCTGGCTGGAACCGCTCTGATCGACCAGCGACTGCAAGGTGGAATTCAGTTTTTCGATGCCGCTGACGGTGCTCATCTGCGCCAGCTGCGAAGTCAGCTCGGCGTTGTCCAGGGGATTGAGCGGATCCTGGTTGTTCAATTGCGTCACCAGCAATTTGAGAAAGCGCTGCTCCTGGTCGGAACTGCTGGATGCTGCACCCGCCAGCGCGCCCGCAGCGCTATTGTCGGTACCTGAAACGCCTGAAACTGCCATGATGGTTCTCTCCTGATACGGTGACCGCTGAGCGGCGATTAAATCCTGGTCTTGCGCAAGTTTGTCCTGCGCAGATTCTTACTGTTCCTTACTGGCCGATGGTGAGCGTCTTCAGCATCATGGTCTTGGCAGTGTTCAATACTTCGACATTGGCCTGGTAGGAACGCGAGGCGGAAATCATGTTGACCATCTCTTCCACCACATTGACGTTCGGCATGGCGACATAGCCGTCGGCGTTCGCCAGCGGATGCTTGGGGTCGTACACCATTTTCAGGGGCGACTGATCCTCGATCACGCCGGCCACCTGGACGCCGCCGACCGCGGTCGACGAATCCTGCTGGTCGCCGGCGGCCACCGCAAACACTACTTGCTTGGCGCGATACGGCTGGCCGTCGGGACCGGAGACGCTGTCGGCGTTGGCCAGGTTGCTGGCGGTGACGTTCATGCGTTGCGATTGCGCGCTCATGGCCGAACCGGCGACGTCGAAAATGTTCATGGATACATTGGAAATTGGCATCTCTGGTTCCTCGCGACGGTGACCGCCGCATGACTGCTTTGCTTCTTTATCGCCTTACTGCTGGACCGCCGACAGCAAGGACTTGATCTGAGCGCCTATAATGGTCAGGCCGGATTCGTAGTGGACCGCGTTGTCGGTGAAATTGACGCGCTCGACATCCATTTCCACGGTATTGCCGTCAATGCTGGATTGGGTCGGCACCCGGTACAGCAGGTCGGGATCGCTGCGGATGCTGGCTTCCCCCTGTAGGTGCCGCGCCGACGTCGTGCTCATGCTCACGGATTGTGCCTGGCGGCCTTGTTCCATGGCCTGCGACAGGCTGCTGCTGAAATCGAAATCGCGCGCCTTGTAGCCGGGCGTGTCGGCATGGGCAATGTTCGACGACAAAACTTCTTGCCGCCGCGCCCGCAAGTTCAGCGCTTCCTGCTGAAACCGCAATGCTGCATCCAGTTTGTCTACCATCTTGCACCTGCCTTCAACAGACCTTTTGATGAAAGCGATTATAGGCAGCCGCTCAGCACGGCAATCGCCGGAACAGGCGGGAGATTCGGCCTCAATTTAAAACTGCAGGCAATCCATTAAACGTCCGGCAGGTACCTGGCGAATTCGTCGAAGCTCAGGCGATAGCCGTTCAGCACCCGCTTGATGGTGGAGCCGCTGGGATCGACCACCCTGCCGGTTTCCAGCTTGCTCAGCACAGGCACGGACAGGCCGCAGCGCCGATGCATTGCCGTCAGCGATATTCTTTTGCCATTCTCGTCGGTCTGGTTCATGCGTATCTGCCGCAAATATCCCGCCAGCGTGGCCGGCGGATCTTCTTTCAATTCATGCATGTTCGCCATTGAATATCCTTGGTTTACGGCTGCCTGCCGGCGTCTCCGGGCCGGCACGGCAAATCGCCGCAAAACATTATTAGGCACCGGAGCCGGCGCCAATGGCTGAAACAAGGCGCAAATCGCAATCCAGTTCCGCGCTTGGGCTCGGCCGCTTCATGGCTAGAATCTGGTAGTGCTCGGATATTCCGCAGCAAGCCATTGAAGCTGGCGTATACAGGAAATGGCTGGCGCCGCCGCTTCTGTTGAACAAGGAAGAATGCATATGCATGCCGCAATCTCTGCACTGGGCTTGGCGATGCTCATCACCGTCAGCCAGCCAGCCCATGCCAGGGCGGCCGAACTCGGCGGCGACGCCAAACCGGTCATCGAACAGTTCTTGCTGGAACAGGCCAAGGGCTTGCCGGGCAAGGTCAGCATCCGCATCGACACGCCGATGTCAGGGCCCCTGCCCGCCTGCGATGCGCCGCAGCCGTTCCTGCCGAATGGCGCCCGCCTGTGGGGCCGGGTCTCGGTCGGCGTACGCTGCAACGGCGAAGGTGCGGCCGCGTGGGTCCGCTTTCTGCCTGCTTACATCGCGGTGGCGGGAAACTACTACGTCGCCGGCCGCCAGATCAATCCCGGTGAAACGCTGGGCCCGGCCGATCTGCAGCTGCGCCAGGGCGACCTGAGCAGCTTGCCGCGCGGCGTCGTCACCAGCCCGCAGCAGGCAAACGGCATGGTTTCCTCCAACCGGATCGCCATGGGGGCGCCGCTGCGGGCAGAGCTGCTGAAGGCAAGCAATGTCATCCAGCAGGGGCAGAACGTCAAGGTGCAGTCGCAGGGGTCAGGCTTTATAGTCAGCACCGAGGCCAGGGCGATGACGAATGCCGCCGCAGGCGTTGCCATCCAGGTCAGGACCCAGGCCGGACAGATGCTGAGTGGCATAGCGCGCGCGGACGGTTCGGTAGAATTGCCAAACTAGCGTTACCTGCAAAACCCATGAAACACGGCGCTGCGGCGCTTTTTTGACAAAAACCTAAAGTTTCAGCGCAGACTGCCGTTATAGCTTACAGATCCCTTAGAGGAATTATCTTGAAAATCGATCAACCCACAAAGCCACTGAATAGTGTGTCGAACCAAGCCAATGTGGCGCCTAACAAGGACAGCGTGCCGCGCGCCGCTTCCACAGACGCCGCTGCCACCGGCGTCGCCAGCAGCGCCAGCCCGCCCATGCCCGCCGCCTTGAATTCTCTGGCGGCCCAGGTACGGCAATTGCAGACGCAATTGCTGCAGCCGGGAGCAGGCGATTTCGATGCCGCCAAGGTGGCCGAGATACGCCAGGCCATCAGCGAGGGCCGCTATCAGATCAATCCCGAAAAAATCGCCGACGGCTTGCTGGACACCGTGCGCGACCTGCTGAGCAAGAAACCGTCATGAATGGCGCCTTGTTCAGGCAGCTGCAACAGGAACGGGTCGTCATGGACAACTTTTTGGAATTGCTGGACCAGGAAGCCGAAGCGCTGATCCAGAGCCGCTTCGACGACCTGCAACTGATCACCGAACGCAAGGCGCAACTGGCCGAGCGCATCAACGCCCTGGAACAGGAACGTGAACGCCAGCAGCGGCAAGCCGGCTATGCGCTGACACGGGAAGGCGGCGATGCCGCCGCCGCGGCCGGCGGCAACGAGCTGCAAACGCTCTGGCATGAACTGCTGGCACGTGCCGCCCAGGCGCGCGAAAACAATCATCGCAACGGCATCATGATCCACACGCATCTGGATTTCGTACGCCGGTCAATCAACTTCTTGCGCGCCCACGGCCAATCGCTGTATGGCGCCGACGGCAAGCATCAGATCGGTCTCGGCAACGGCCACAGCCTGGCGTCAGGCTGAGCGCCCGCAGCGTTCATTGGTAGTTGACGATGACCTGGCTGCCTGATCCCTGCAATGCAGGCGTCAACGCGCCGCGGCCGGCTATCACGAATGCAAACGCAAAATTCGACCAGCCGCTGTCGCCGGCAAAGGCCGTGGTGCTGCCGCTGGCGCCGTCCAGGGCCACGCATCTGGCGTAATTGCACAAGTAAGCACGGGCGCCGGCCGGCGGCGCACTGAGAAAGGAATACTGCCAGCTGACTCTGTGCGTACGCGAAACCGGCGTTACGCCACTGCCAACCGGCACGATCTGCGCCGTTTGATAAGCGACCCCGCGCTGGAACATGGCTGGCGCCGCGGCGCTGCCGCTCCACGAACCAGTGATCTGGCTGCCAGCGCCGGTGTTGCTGTCCAGTCGCACTGCGCCTTGGCCGCCCGATACCCCTGGATTGCGTTGCAGATAAGTGTCGAGCGTAATGGCCGCCGCCGGCCGCTCCTGCGCGGCGACGATGGATGCCGCCAGCCAGATGCCAAAGCCTAGCCATTGCAGGGTGTTCGTCCGTTTTGCTTTCATCTCAGGCCGCTTCGCTCCAGCTGTGTTCGCTCAGGCGCGCCCGTAGACGGCTGATGGCCTGACTGTGCAGCTGGCAGACACGCGACTGGCTGACTTCCAGCACGGCGCCGATCTCGCGCAGATTCATTTCCTGTTCGTAGTACAAGCTGAGCAGCAGGCGCTCGCGCTCCGGCATCATTGCAATGGCGTCCACCAGCAGCTGCCGCATGCCGCTGTCCAGCAGCCTCTGCAATGGGTCGTTGTCGCGCTTGCTCTCGGCCGAGCCATGCTGGCGGTCGAGAAACGCATTTTCGCCGCCGTCGCCTTCGCAGTCTTCGTAGTACAGCAGCTGCGAACCGTGAATTTCCTGCAATAGGCGCTGGTAGTCCTCCAGCGATAACTGCATGGCCTGAGCGATTTCGCGTTCGCTTGGCGCCCGCGCCAGCCTTTGTTCCAGCATCTGTACTGCTGCATCGACGCTGCGCGAAGACTGCCGCAGGCCACGCGAGAGCCAGTCGTTGGCGCGCAATTCGTCCAGCATGGCGCCGCGGATGCGCTGGCTGGCATAGGTTTCAAACTGCGCCCCCTGGTCTTCCTGAAAACGGTTGGCGGCGTCCAGCAAACCCAGCATGCCAGCCTGGATCATGTCGTCCAGCTCGACGCTGGCCGGCAGCTTTGCAATCAATTGCAAAGCCAGGCGACGCACCAGCGGCGCATGCTTGGCCAGCGTATCGGATTTGTCGATTCTTCCCTGTGCTGTATACATGACAGATTCCTTTTCCTGCTTTACTGTGCGCTTACTAAGCGGTCAGATATCGATAAATGACATCGTATTTTTCATCAATGCGTACACCAGCCTCAGGCGACGCGCAACGGCTGGCGCGGCCATTGCAAGAGCTGGGCTGCAATCCGCCGCAAATCGATCGCCGCCGCGCTGGTCTGGAACGCTTCGACCACGTTCAACTTCAGCCGCTGGGCATGCATCAGCTGTGGATCCGCAGCCACGCAACCGGCCGGCTCCAGCGCCAGCCCCAGATAGCGGCAGCCGGCGGCGGACAGGTTGGCCAGCACGCGCTGCGTCTCCGGCGCCGCCGCGCCGCCCACGGCCTGATTGAGCACGATCCGCAGCTGCTGCAACGCATGCGCGTAATGCAATTGCTTGATGCACGCATAGGCTGCCGTAATCGATGCTGCCTGTGGCCTCAGCACCACCAGCACGTGGTCGGCCTGCGCCGCCAGCGCCGACAGAGCGCCGTGTTCATCAGGCCTGGCGTCGATCAGGATCACCTGCCCGCGAAAGCAGTCGCGTATATCGGCCTGCGGCGGCCGACCTGGGCCCGCCGGCAGCAGCAATGCGCCGCAACTCATGCGCCCGGCAGCGGCGTCGATGGACGATGCGCCAGCCGCAACCTGATGCCAGTTGCCGGGCGGCGGCGTGGCTTTGGCGGCGGCCGTGCAGCGCGCCGTCGCCGAGTTCATACCTTCGTGTTCATCCAGCAGCAACACCTCTTGTCCTTGCTGCACCAGCGCTGCCGCCAGATTCATGATCACGCTGGTGACGCCGACCTGATGGCCGCTGCCAATCAGCGCTACCACCCGCGCCGCCTGCTTGCCGGCATGTTGCGCCATCAGGCAGCGCAAACCGTCTGCCTGGTCGCTGACTACCTTGTTCAAAACTGCCTCCTCACCCTGGCAGCTCGGCCAGGTTAGCTGTCGGCGCCAGGCCAGGTGCGCTTTCTGCATCCAGCGCCAAAGCGTCAAGCAATGTCACCAGCTTGCCGAAGCCCTCAAGCAAAACCGCCGCGGCGGCGGCATTGAATGCACCGGAGCGGATGCGATAGCCGGCCAGTTGCGCCAACATGGCACGCGCCGGTGCGGCCCAAGATTCCTGCCTATGCGCCAGCCGCCAGATAGTCGTGCCTGCCTGCCCCACGGCCAGCAACCGCTTTTGCATGCTGCTGTCGCCCGGCTCCATGCAGGCGCCCAGTTGCCGGATCGCTTGTTTCTGCATTTTGTAGAATGGCTCTGCCGTCTTCTGCCAGCACGACCAGACGCTCATCTGGGCAGCGCTGACGTCGGCAGGGAGATTCGACAACAGCTTGATATCGGCAAGCAGCTTGCCGCTGTGCTGGTCGACGATGCGCACAAACACGCAGCGCAAGCCAGGCAAGGACCGACCATCCTGTCCCCTGATGCTCAGGACAACATTGCTCTCTGCCAGCGACCGCAGCGCGGCCTTGCCTTTGTAGAGCATCGACTGCTGCGCTCCGAAAACCTGGTGCGAGGCAAGTTTCGCCAGGGTTGCCGTGGCATCGCCATCAAGCACACGGGCAGTACCGCGAATGCGCGCCAGCCACAGCAATGCGCCCGGCTGCCACGACTGCATCAGCCGTGCGGACGGCGCCTTGTCGAGCAGATGCACTACAGGTTTGCCGAACTCCTGCTGCTGCAGCCACGCCATCTGCCGCAACAGCGGCGCAGCCAGCGGCGTGCCACTGGCGGTCGTGGTTGACAGCAACTGATGCGGCGCCGCCAGCGGCACGCCGCTGCGGTCCGACAACAGTACGCCGGTCTGCAGGCAATAAGCATCGCCGCTGCGGCTGGCGTGCAGATTGCTGCGGCCGCTGATAGCCAGCACGTAGCTAGCGCATGCAGTCGCGATTTCCGCGCGGGCTTGCTGCAGCAGCGTTTGTTCCAGCGTCTTGCAGCTGACAGCATCCTCCGCCATATAGCGCCATAATTCACAACTGCCACCGAAACCGATTTCGCCGTTCGCCAGCGCCGCCGCATTGGCCGCCAACTCTTCGGCGTCATGCGCCAGCACCCGGATCAGCTGCTGGCATTGGCTGCGCAGACGTTCCGCGGTGACGCTTTGCGCAGCGGCCAGGGTTGCCGCCGCGGCCAGTTCGCTATCGTTGCCAAGGGCCGCCGGCAGCTCGCCCAGATCGGCTTCGCCCGGAACGAACAGCGCGCTGCGGCTGGCGCTCTGGAATACGCTCTCGACCAGTTGCAAACGCTGCGCGGTCATCAGGTTCTCCGGCACTTTCTGGCCGGACGATACGTAATGCACCGGCAAGCGATGACGGATCACCGTATCCAGCAAAGCGCCCGGATGGGTGGCTTCATCGGTCTTGGTAAAGATACAGCCGGCCAGCTGGTTGCCGCCAGCGCTGTCCTTGTAGGCGTGCACCACTTCGTTCAAGGTATCCCCATGGCTGGCGGCGTTCAGCAGCAGCAGGCGCTTGACCGGCCGCCCGGCGCCGCACAGCATGGCGACCTGTTCGGAAACGCTGCGGTCGCGCTGGCTCTTGCCGACGGTATCGATCAGCACCATGTGCTTGTCTTGCAAATCGTCCAGCGCCAGCCGCAAATCGGCCGCGTCCTTCACCGCATGGACCGAGACGCCGAGAATCTTGCCGTAGATGCGCAACTGCTCGAAGGCGCCGATACGGTAGCTGTCGGTGGTCAGCAAGGCCAGCTTGTCGGCGCCGAAGCGCATCACGCAGCGTGCCGCCAGCTTGGCGGTGGTGGTGGTCTTGCCAACCCCGGTCGGTCCCATCAAGGCGTAGACACCGCCCTGCTCCATCAAGGCATCTTCGTCTTCCAGCACAGGCAGCTTGCGCGCCAGCTCGGCCTTGACCCAGGCCATGCCGGAAGCGAAGTTCAGGCCGGTAGGCAAATGATCGAGCATGGCTTTCGCCAGGCTGGCGCTGAAGCCCGCGCCCAGCAGGGTACGCAGCAAATGGCCACGGACCGGATCGCGCCGCTGCTTGTCGTTCCAGACCAGTCCCGCCAACTGTTCTTCGATCATGCCCCGCATCGAATGGATTTCGCTGATAACGCTAACTTCGCTCTCTTTGCTGAAGACGGCAGGCTGGCTGGCGTCTGGCGCCAGCGCCGGCACTTGCGGCGCAAGCAGCGTGGCTGGAGCTGCTGGCGGCATGACGGTCGGCGCGCCATCGCCGGCGGCCATTTCCAGCATGGCGACGATTTCTGCGCCGGCGACGGTAGCGCGGCTTGACACAATGATCGCGTCCGGCCCCAGCTGTTCGCGCACCAGGCGCAGGGCTTCACGGCTGGAGGGAGCGACGATGGTGATGCGGCTGGTGGGAGTGTTCAAGCCTTGCCTCCGATTGTGGCGGTTACTTTGATATTGCGTGTGTCAGGGATTTCGGCATGCGACAGCACTTTGAGCTGCGGCAGGCTGCGCCGCAGGAAGCGCGCCAGCAGCACCCGCAGCGGATGCTGCACCACCAGCACCGGCGCCAGGCCGAACTGTTCCTGGCGCGCGATCGCAGTCTGGGTCTGCGTCAGCAAGCTGTCGGCCAGGCCGGGCTCGAGGCCGCTACCGTTGGTCAGCGCCTGCAGCAGCACCCGGTCCAGCGAACCATCGAGGCCGATCACCTGCAGCTCGCCGTTGCCGGGAAATAGCTGCTGCGTGATGGCCCGGCCCAGCGCCAGGCGCACCAGCGAAGTCAGTTCGCCAGCATCGCTGACCGCCGCGCCGTGCTCCACCAGCACATCCAGGATGGTCCGCATGTCGCGGATCGAGACGTCTTCATCCAGCAGGTTCTGCAAGACCTTCTGCAGCGTGGTCAACGACAGGATCTTCGGTACCAGGTCTTCGATCAGCTTGGGCGTTTCCTTGCCTACCCGGTCCAGCAGCTGCTGCACTTCCTGGCGTCCCAGCAATTCAGCCGAATGGATATGGATCAGATGGTTCAGGTGAGTGGCGATCACGGTGCTGGCATCGACCACGGTGTAGCCGTAGATCTGGGCCTGCTCGCGCATGGCGTTGTCGATCCAGAATGCCGGCAGGCCAAAGGCCGGATCCGTGGTCTGCGTGCCGGGCAAGACGGCGCTGACCTGGCCCGGGTTGATTGCCATCCACTGTCCCGGCCAGGCTTCGCCGCTGGCGATTTCGACGCCCTTGAGCGTGATCACGTAGGAATTCGGCTTGAGCTCCAGGTTGTCGCGGATATGCACCACCGGCACCAGGAAGCCGATGTCCTGGGCGAACTTCTTGCGGATGCTTTTGATGCGTCCCAGCAGCTCGCCGTTCTGGCTGCGGTCAACCAGCGAAATCAGGCGGTAGCCGACTTCCAGGCCGAGCGGATCGACCAGCGCCACGTCGTCCCAGCTGGCGTCGGCAGGTTCCGCGGCGGCAGCGGAAGGCGGCGGCGCCTTGGCGGCATATTCCGCCGCCGCTGTCTTTTGCAGCAAGCGCCGTCCCAGATACACCAGGCCGCCGGCAATGATCAGGAAAGCCACATGAGGCATGCCCGGCACCAGTCCCATCAGGCCAATGATGCCGGCAGTCAGGAACAGCACCTGCGGATTGGAAAACAGCTGTCCCATCAGCTGCTGGCCGACATCTTCGTCGGTCGTCACGCGCGAAACGATGACGCCGGCGGCGGTAGAAATCACCAGCGCCGGGATCTGCGCCACCAGGCCGTCGCCGATGGTCAGCAAGGTATAGTTCTTGGCAGCTACCGAAATATCCAGGCCATGCTGAGCGACGCCGACGATCAGGCCGCCGACCACGTTGATCACCATGATCAGCAAGCCGGCCACGGCATCGCCACGGACGAACTTGCTGGCGCCGTCCATGGAGCCGTAGAAGTCGGCTTCCTGCGCCACTTCCGCGCGGCGCTTGCGCGCCACATCCTCGCCGATGAGGCCGGCATTGAGGTCGGCATCGATCGCCATCTGCTTGCCCGGCATCGCATCCAGCGTGAAGCGGGCGCCAACTTCGGCGATGCGGCCGGCGCCCTTGGTGATGACCATGAAATTGATCACTACCAGGATCACGAACACCACGATGCCGACTGCAAAGTTGCCGCCCACCAGGAAGTGGCCGAAGGCTTCGATCACCTTGCCGGCGGCGTCCGGCCCGGTATGTCCTTCCAGCAGCACCACGCGGGTGGAAGCGACATTGAGCGACAGGCGCAGCAAGGTAGAAAACAGCAGCACTGCCGGAAAGGCGGCGAAATCCAGCGCTTTCATGGTGTACATGCTGACCAGCAGCACCATCACCGAGAGCGCGATGTTGAAGGTAAACAACAGGTCGAGCAGGAATGGCGGCAAGGGCAGGATCATCATGCCGAGAATCATGATGATCAGCACCGGGCCGGCCATCCCCTTGACGCTATTGCCCGCCAATACGGCTGCCGCCATGCGCGGCAAGGAACTTATGGAAAAAGTCGAACCGGACGGCTTCATGCCGGGCTTCCTAAGGAGTCAAGTGAATCGGGAACCGGCAGGTCAGCCGGCGTACGTGGCGCGATACCACCTTCATTGCGCCAGCGCTGCAGCTGGTAAACCCAGGCCAGCACCTCGGCCACCGCGGTATACAGGGCGGCAGGGATTTCTTCGCCAAGGCTGGTATGGCGATACAAGGCGCGCGTCAACGGCGGCGCCTCCAGCATCGGGATCTTGTGTTCGGCGCCGATGGCGCGGATGCGCAGCGCCACCAGATCGGTACCCTTGGCTACTACCCGCGGGGCGCGCATTTCCTTGTCGCTGTACTTGAGGGCGACCGCAAAGTGGGTCGGATTGGTGACCACCACGTCGGCAGTTGCCACGTCGGCCATCATGCGCCGCCGCGCCATCTGTTGCTGCTGACGCCGGATCAGGCCCTTGACGTGAGGATCGCCTTCGCTTTCCTTGTGCTCCTGCTTCAGCTCTTCGCGCGTCATGCGCAGCTTGCGATAATAACTCCACAACTGATACGGCACATCGATGGCGGCGACCAGCAGCAGCGAGGCGATCATCAGCGCGCAGCAATGCGCCACCAGGCGCACCGCATGGGCCAGTGCGCCATGCAGCGGCTCGGTCAGCAATCCCAGCAAGATATCCATGTCGGTCGCCATGACCCAGTAAGCGACGCCGCCGACCAGCAGCGATTTGGCGCATGCCTTGAACAGTTCGGCCAGCGACTGGCTGGAAAAGATGCGGGCGATACCGCTGGCAGGGTTCAGTTTTGAAAATTTCGGCGCCAGCGACTGTGTGGAAAACAGCCAGCCACCCAGCATCAGCGGCGCCGCCAGGGCCGCCAGCGCCAGCATTGCCAGCAAGGGCAGCAAGGCCAGCAGCGCTTGCTGTGCAGCGGCGGCGGCCTGAGTCAGCATGAAAGAAGTGTCGAAACCGGCGGCACGCTCGAATTGCATGCCGTTGCGCAGAGCGTGGCCGAGGCGCTCCGCCATCGGCACCGCTGTCAGCCACAGGCCGGCGATGCCGGTGCTCAGCATGACAAAGGTGCTCAATTCTCGCGAACGCGCTACCTGGCCTTCTTCGCGCGCCTTTTCCAGGCGCCGGGGAGAACCGGGTTCCGTTTTTTCGAGATCGCTTTCTTCCGCCATGCATGCTCCGAACCAAAAGGGACGAATAGCGCCCTATCAGTAGGGATTATTGATGCAAGGGAGCGGAAGCAATCGGCCAAACAAGGCAGGGATAGGGGTGCTGCTTCGGCAATCGGCAACGCATGCCGATCTGCCGGCAGGATACCGGCAGCAGGCCGCAATCCAGGCGGCGGCCTGTTTTTTGCTCAGAAACCCAGGCTGGACAACAGGTCGTCAACTTGCTCCTGGTCAGAAACGGCATCCGGATTCTCATCCGCCTTCATCTGCGGACCGTTCAGCAGGCCGTTGCCGTCGCTGCGTTTTTCCAGCGGCGTGTTGTCGATCAATACCTGCAGCAGCTGCTTTTCCATTTCCTGCACGACTTCCATCATCTTCTTGATGACCTGGCCGGTCAGATCCTGAAAATCCTGCGCCATCATGATTTCTATCAGTTGCTCATTGATGGCGGAGGCCTGCTTCGGTACATCTTTCAGGTAGTTGCGGGTGTCCAGCACCAGCACGCGGGCGTCGTCCAGCTCTACCGGGCTGACAAACCATTCATCCCAGCGCTGGTTCAGCGTCTTGGCTTGCTTGCTCAGTTTTTCCTGGATCGGCTGGGCGACATCGATCGCGTTCAAGGCCCGTTCCGCTGCGCGTTCAGTCATCGCCGCAACATAGTTGAGACGGTCGCGCGCATCCGGGATCGCCTGCGCTGCCTTGGCGATTTCCTGGTCCAGTCCCAGTTCGCGCACGCTTTCCCGCAGCAGACGGGTCAGGTGGCCGATACGGTTGACCAGCTGTTCGGCGGAATCCCCGGCCGGCGGCATCTGCAGGGCGTGGACGCTCATCTCAGGCGCTCTCTTTCGCAATTTTCTCGAATATCTTGGTGATCTTTTCCTCCAGCGTGGCAGCGGTAAACGGCTTGACCACATAGCCGTTGGCGCCGGCCTGGGCGGCAGCGATGATGTTTTCCTTCTTGGCTTCGGCCGTCACCATCAGCACCGGCAGCCTGGCCAGGGCCGGGTCGGCGCGTATCGTTTGCAGCATGGTCAGGCCGTCCATGTTCGGCATGTTCCAGTCCGACACCACGAAGCCGAAATTGCCGTCCTTGAGCTTGGCCAGGCCGGCGGCGCCGTCTTCGGCTTCGTCGACATTGACGAAGTCCAGCTCTTTCAACAGATTCCGCACAATCCGCCGCATGGTAGGAAAATCGTCCACGACCAGGATTTTGATGCTTTTATCAACCATGATTACTCCACACTATGAATAGGGCCTGTCAGTACAACCGCAATGGATCTGCAAAAACACAGGCTGCTTTCCTTGTATAACGGCATAGTTGCAAGAAAATTTAGGCTAGACCCGGTTCGAGCGTTCGCCGAAAGACATCAGGCGCGCCATCACGCGCTGGCTCATCTCGCTCAGGCTGGCGATTTCGCTGGCGGCACCCAGCGCAATCGCTTCGCGCGGCATGCCGAACACCACGCAGCTGGCTTCGTCTTGCGCCAGGGTGTAGGCGCCGGCCTGGCGCAAACGCAGCATGCCGGCCGCACCGTCGCGCCCCATGCCGGTCAGGATCACGCCGATGGCGTTCTTGCCGGCGTGCCGGGCGACCGAATCGAACAGCACATCGATCGACGGCCGGTGGCGGTTGACCGGCGCCTCCTGGTCGAGCTGGGCGACATAATTGGCGCCGCTGCGCGCCAGCGACAGATGAAAACCGCCGGGCGCGATGTAGGCGTGGCCGGGCAGCACCCGCTCGCCATGCTCCGCTTCCTTGACCGTGATGCGGCACAGGCCGTCCAGGCGTTGCGCAAAGGAGCGGGTAAAGCCGGGCGGCATATGCTGGGCGATCATGATGCCGGGGCTGTCCGGCGGCAAAGGCTGCAGTACTTCCCGTATTGCTTCGGTGCCGCCGGTGGAGGCGCCGATGATGATCAGTTTTTCGGTGCTCAGCAGCGGACTGCGCAACATCGGCGCTAGCGCGCCGCCAGCGGCAGCGCCGGCATCGGTTCCGTGCTTGCGCACGGGTTGCAGGCGCGCACGCGAGGCGGCGCGGATCTTGTCGGCGATCAGGTCGGTGTATTCCAGCAAGCCTTCGCGGATGCCTAGCTTCGGCTTGGTGACGAAATCGACCGCTCCCAGCTCCAGCGCCCGCAGCGTGATTTCCGAGCCGCGCTCGGTCAGCGATGACACCATCAGCACCGGCATCGGCCGCAGGCGCATCAGCTTTTCCAGGAAATCCAGGCCATCCATGCGCGGCATTTCGACATCCAGCGTCAGTACGTCCGGATTAAGCTGCTTGATCAGATCGCGCGCCACCAGCGGATCCGGCGCCGTCGCCACCACCGTCATGTCGGGCTGGCTATTGATGATTTCTGTCATCAGGCTGCGTATCAGTGCGGAGTCGTCCACGCACAGTACTTTTATTTTCTTATCGCTCATGCGCTTTCCCCATGTTCAGCTACCTTGTTGCGCGGTCTTCTTACGAACCGGCGTATCGAATAATTCCACCTTGTTGCGTATCGGCTGCTGCGCCAGGGTCTGCACCAGCTGCTGTTCGTCGCGCCGGACCTGGGCGGCGTCGTTGATCCGATGCAGTTTGCGCACCATGACCTTGCCGCTGCGCGGGAAATAACTGACGCGGCGCGGCAGCTCGCCACGCAGGTCCTGCGCCGCCACCCTGACCTGCTCCAGCTGCAGATAGCGCAACACAAAGTCGGCATTGCGGTCGCCGATATTCAGCATCGTCATGTTGGCCAGCACGGCGCCGCCGCCGAACACCTTGGCTTCCAGGCGTTCGCGGCGGGCGCCGGCCTTGAACAATTCATTGAGCAGCATTTCCATCGCATAGGCGCCGTAGCGCATGGAAGCCGAAGCCGCTGCGCTGCCGCCGTTGCTGCCGTCGTCCGGCAGCATGAAATGATTCATGCCGCCCACGCCCGCGACGCTGTCGCGCACGCAAGCCGCCACGCAAGAACCGAGCACGGTGCTCAGCACCATATCCGCGGCCGTCACGTAGTATTCATTCGGCAGCAGCTTGACTGCGGCACTGTCGAATTCGCGGTCGAAATAATGATGCGTCGCCAGCGATTCTTCCGCGCTCGAAATCATGTACCGCCCTTTACCTGGCGGGCGCCGGCTTCGCTGAGCTGATACACCGTCTGGCCGCGCAGCCGGAACGGCTGGCTGGCATAGGAAAAATTCTCGGAATGGCCGGCAAACAGCAAGCCCTGCGGCTTCACCAGCGGCGCAAAACGCTGCAAGATCTTGTTCTGGGTCGGCTTGTCGAAATAGATCATGACATTGCGGCAAAAAATGGCGTCGAACGGCTCTTTCAAGCCCCATTGCGCATCCAGCAGGTTCAGCTGACGGAATTTCACCAGCGCTGCCACTTCCGGCCGTATCCTGACCTGGCCGGCGCGGGCGCCGCTGCCTTTCAGGAAGAAACGCTTGAGACGTTCGATCGGCAATTTGCTGACCTGCTCCATGGTGTAGACGCCGCTGGCAGCCTTTTCCAGCACTTGCGTGTCGATGTCGGTGGCGACCACGCTGGCCGAGCTGGCACGGCTGCCCAGGGTTTCGATCAGCGTCATTGCGATGGAGTACGGCTCTTCACCGGTGGAGGCAGCCGAGCACCACACCGTGACCGCTGCATCGGCATTCTTGACGTGCTCAGCCAGCAAGGGAAAATGATGCGCCTCGCGAAAAAAAGCCGTCAGGTTGGTGGTCAGCGCATTGGTAAAGGACTGCCATTCCGCGCTATCCTTCTGCGTTTCCAGCAAGGCCAGATAGGAGCTGAAATCGCTCATGCCAAGTTCGCGCAAACGGCGCGACAGGCGGCTATAGACCATTTCGCGCTTTTGCTCGCCCAGAGCGATGCCTGCGCGCTGATAAATCAGCGCCCTCACCTTGGAAAAATCGCCGTCTGTCAGCAAAAAATCGCGCGCAGATGCCGCGCCCGGACGTGCCGGCTGCTTGATTGTCATGCAATTGACCCTAAGGTGATGCACATGTGCCTGGCCATCAGAATGTCTGCCAGTCGTCGTCGGCGCCGAGCTTGGCTGTGGCTGTGCTTGGCGTCAGCCGGAGATATGGCTTTGTTGCTGGCGGCGCTGCCTGCATTCGCGACACAGGCTTGGCGACGCTATTGCCGGCGCCGGGGATCAGTTGCGGAGACCTGGTTTGCTGCAAACCTCGCTGGAGCCCGGATCGCTTCTCTGGAATTGCACTTTCTTGCAAGCGGAATACCGACACCGCCTGCTGCAGACGTTGCGCCTGTTCTTCCAGCGAACCGGCGGCGGCCGCAGCCTGTTCTACCAGCGCGGCGTTTTGCTGGGTCACCTGATCCATCTGGATCACGGCCTGGTTGATCTGTTCGATGCCGCTACTCTGCTCTGCCGACGCTTCCGATATTTCGCCCATGATGTCGGTGACGCGCTTGACTGCCTGCACCACTTCACCCATGGTGTCGCCGGCACGATCTACCAGTTCCGATCCGGCATCGACCCGGCTGACAGAATCGTCGATCAGTTCCTTGATTTCCTTGGCCGCCTGCGCGCTGCGCTGCGCCAGCGTTCGCACTTCGCCCGCCACGACCGCAAAGCCGCGTCCCTGCTCGCCCGCCCTGGCTGCTTCCACCGCGGCGTTGAGCGCCAGGATGTTGGTCTGGAAGGCAATGCCGTCGATGACGCCAATGATGTCGGCTATCTTGCGCGAACTGCCGGTGATGCCTTGCATGGTGTCGACCACCTGGCTTACCACGGCGCCGCCGCGCGCTGCGATATCGGAGGCGGTCTGCGCCAGTTGCCCGGCCTGGCGTGCGTTGTCGGCATTCTGCTTGACGGTGGCGGTCAGCTGCTCCATGCTGGCGGCGGTCTGTTCCAGCGACGCTGCCTGCTGCTCAGTGCGCGCCGACAAATCGGCATTACCGGCGGCGATCTCGCGCGTGGCGCCGGTAATCGCGGCACTGCCGTCGCGGATCTCGCTGACGGTGGCGGCCAGCTGCTGCTGCATGCGGCGCATGGCATGCAGCAGGCTGTGCTGGTTCTTGTCTGCCACTGCGACCTGCAGATCGAGGTCGCCGTCGGCGATCCGCGTGGCGATCTCGGCGGCGTAGCGCGGCTCGCCGCCCAGGCTGCCGATGACGCTGCGGATCACCAGCAGCATCAAGGCCGACACGCAGACACCGATGGCGAACAGAATCAGCAGGTCGCGCTGCAGGCTGGCATAGAAGGCAGCGTTGACGTCGTCCAGCATGACGCCGGACACCAGATGCCAGTCCCAGGGCTGGAAGTATCTGGCGTAGCTCAGCTTGGGGCCATATCGGCCGTCCGCAATCTGCGCCATATAGTCGACGAAAGCCTGGCCTTTTTCCTTGCTGGCATTGATCATTTCCCGGAAAAAGAATTTCCCTTCGGGGTCCTTGCGTTCATTGACGTTGCTGCCGACCAGCGCTGGCAAGGTCGGATGCGCCAGCACTACCGGCCGCGAATCGACCACGAACACATAGTTGGATTTGTCGTAGCGCATGGCCAGGATGCGCTTGAGCGCTTCGGCCTGCGCCGTGTCTTTATCGCTCTTGCCGGCGGCGACATCGGCGGCATAGCTCTTGACGACGCCTTCCGCCGTTTCCACCAGATTCCGCAAACCGTTGCGGCGCTCCTGCAGCATGGTGTCCCGCGTATTCCAGGACGCCCAGGCACCCAGCAGCAACATGCCGATCCACATAAAGGCCAGCACAGCCAGCAGTTTTTTCTTCAGACTCAATGTATTCATTTTTCTTCAATTTTCAGGTCAGCATGGCCAGTCTGTCAGCCTGCAAAACGATCAGCGCTGCGATTGACATCGTTTACGCGGCAATCGCCCGTATTGCACTATAGGCATGAAGACAGACGGGCAATGCGCTGAACAGCGGCCTGAAGCGCCGCCAGCTCCAGCGATGGCGGCTGCTTCCCTCTTGCAAATCAGGCGGCCTGACGCAGCAATTGCGCGTGCGGCGCCGCGTCTGCCAATTTTTTCATTGGCGTCACGGCTGTCGCCCGCTCCAGCTTGAAGCCGCCAACCACCTCCGCCAGGGAACCCGCCTGGTCTTGCAGGCTGGCGGCCGCCGCGGCCGCCTCTTCCACCAGCGCGGCATTTTGCTGGGTCACCTGGTCCATCTGGCTGATCGCCTGGTTGATCTGTTCAATGCCGGCGGTCTGTTCCTGGCTGGCGGCGGTAATCTCGCCCATGATGTCGGTCACGCGGCGTACGCTGGCGACAATTTCATCCATGGTGCTGCCGGCCTGGTCGACCAGGCGGGTGCCGACGCCGACTTTTTCCACGGAATCGTCAATCAGCGACTTGATTTCCTTGGCGGCTGCGGCGGAGCGTTGCGCCAGGTTGCGCACCTCGGCGGCAACGACGGCAAAGCCGCGCCCCTGTTCGCCGGCCCGGGCCGCCTCCACCGCGGCGTTGAGCGCCAGGATATTGGTCTGGAAGGCGATGCCGTCGATCACGCCGATGATATCGACGATCTTCTTCGACGAAGTATTGATGGCGCCCATGGTGCTGACTACCTGGCTCACCACCGTGCCGCCGTGAATCGCCACTTCCGAGGCGGACACCGCGAGCTGGTTGGCCTGGCTGGCGTTGTCGGCGTTTTGCTTGACGGTAGAGGTCAACTGTTCCATCGAAGCCGCAGTTTCTTCCAGCGAGCTGGCCTGCTCTTCAGTACGTTGCGAGAGATTCTGGTTGCCGGCAGCAATCTGGCCCGACGCCGTGGCAATGGTGTCGGTGCCGCTGCGCACTTCCCCGACAATTTTTTGCAGGCTCAGGTTCATGTCTTTCAGGGCCTGCATCAGCTGCCCGGTTTCGTCGCTGGAACGGACTTCGATGGCGGCGGTAAGATCGCCGTCGGCCACGCGCCTTGCCACTTCCACCGCAAAGCCCAGCGGCTGAGACACGACGCGCGCAATCCACGCGGCCAGCCCGAAGCCCAGCACGACCATGGCCAGCATCAGACCGACCACCCAGGTCTTGGCCTTGCTGTAGATGGCTTCGCCATTTTTTGCGGCGGCGGCGCTGCCTTCCGTGTTGATCTTGACCAGCCGCTCAACCAGCTTGTCGAGCTCGACGACGGCGGCCAGCGAATCGCCGCGGATCTCTTTCAAGGCATTTTCTTTGCCGAAGGCGCGCGACAGGTCGACGATCTTCTTGTCTTCCTCCATATACTGCGGCAGCTTGTCTTTCAGCTGCTCGTAGCTGCTGCGTTCCTGCTCCGTCACCATGGACGCGTAATCGCTCATGTTCTTCTGGATATCAGCCTTGATATCGCTCAGGAACCTGGCGCTGCCGTCCATGTCGGCGGCGTCGTTCGACATGACGTGCTGCATCTCGATATTGCGCAGCAAGGCCAGGTTGCTCTTCATCGTCAGCAGCACCCGTACGCTGGGCAGCCAGTTGGTATTGATCTCGGTGGTGGTGGCATTGACCTGGCCAAGCTGGGTGATCGACGTCACGCCCAGCACCACCGTCAATATCAGTATCAGGGAGAAAGAAAGCAGCAGCTTGCTTGCGATTTTCAAGTTATAGAACCAGGTCATGATTTTCTTTTCTGATGGAAGTTTCAGTTACACGCAAGCGCGTGCCGCATAGCGTCAGGCCGGGAATCTGCTCTGCGCCAGAGGTCCATGCGGAATTCCATCTTTTGCCAGCATAAGATTCGCGACGCTAGCCTTGTTAACGGCAGGCTGCGGGCTTTATTGAACCGCGCGTGCCGCCGCAGCCTTCAAGTTCTGCAAATCATGCCGTTATTACATCTGATTGCCGGCCATCGGGCAGGGCGACGTTCGCCCCGCGCCGCCGGCCTTGGGCTGCGCCGGAACGGGCAGCGCACAGCGGCGCGGCAGCGCAGCTCCTCCAACAAGAAAAGGATAGTCGATGATGAATAAATTCTTCAATATGCGAAATCTGAGCGTAGGCCTCAAGCTGAGCCTGTTCACCTTCCTTCTGGTGACTCTGATTTTCCTGATCTATGGCTGGGCCAGCGCCCGTTCCACCGCCCAGCTGCTGGAACAGCGGGGAGCACGCGATATCGCTGGCCGCACCAGCACCATGATCCAGATGCTGGATACCTTCGACAGCAGCCATAAAAGCGAGGCTGAGCGCTTCGCCCTGCTGCTGGCCAGTTATTTTCCTGGCAAATTTTCCATCGACAGCAGCAGGACCGTCGACATCGCTGGCAAGCAGGCTGCCCTTGCTGAAGAATGGCGACGGCGTCATCAACATGAATTTCTCGATAGCGGACAGCTTCACTGCCGCCAGCCGCGCAGTAGCGACAGTGTTCATCAAGAACGGCGAAGATTTCACCCGCATCTCTACCTCGCTCAAGAAGGAGAACGGCGAACGCGCGGTCGGCACCGTGCTGGACCATGCCCATCCCGGCTATGCCAGCCTGCAGGGCGGGCAGGCGTATATCGGCCGCGCCACGCTGTTTGGCAAGGAGTACATGACCGCCTATAACCCGGTCAAGGATGACGCCGGCCAGATCGTCGGCGCGCTGTTCGTCGGAGTCGACATCAGCAACGACATCGAAGCCCTGAAAGCCCGCATCAGAGCGGTAAAGCTGGGCGACAGCGGCTATTTTTACGCGCTCAGCGCCAGCCCGGGCAAGGACTTGGGCAAGCTGCTGATCGATCCGCTGAACGAAGGCAAGAATGTGCTGGCGCTCAAGGGCGCCGACGGCCGCGAGTTCATCAAGGAAATCCTGGAGCGCAAGGACGGCAGCATGCACTATGCCTTGCAACAGGGCACGGCCGCAGGCGCGGAAAAGATCGCCGCCTTTGCGCTCTACAAGAACTGGAACTGGGTCATCGTCGGCAACGAAGACGTAGCTGAACTGACGCGCGAAATCACTACCCTGCGCAACCGCAACGCGCTGTTCGGACTGGCAGCGGTGCTGATCATGGTCGCCGCGCTGTACTGGCTGATACGGCGCAACATCAGCCAGCCGCTGGAACGCGTCTGCCATGCCGCGCAGCGCCTGGCGCAAGGCGATCTGAGCACCGCGCTGGCCAGCGACAGGAACGATGAAATCGGCCGGCTGGAACAAGCGATCAACGGCATCAGCCAGGGACTGGCGGGAGTCATCGGCGAGGTGCGGCAAGGCACCGGAGAAATGGCGCGCGCCTCGCAGGAGATCGCCGAGGGCAACGCCAACCTGTCGGCGCGCACCGAATCGCAGGCCAGTTCACTGGAACAGACCAGCAGTTCGCTGGAACAGCTGACAGCGGCGGTCAAGCAAAGCGCCGACAGCGCGCAGCACGCCAACCAGCTGGTAGTAACGGCATCAGGACAGGCAACTGCAGGCGGCCAGGCGGTCGGCCAGGTGGTCGCCACCATGGGCGCCATCAAGGACAGTTCGCGCAAGATCTACGACATCATCGGCGTGATCGACGGCATCGCCTTCCAGACCAACATCCTGGCGCTGAATGCCGCGGTGGAAGCGGCGCGCGCCGGCGAACAAGGACGCGGTTTTGCGGTGGTGGCGGCGGAAGTGCGCAGCCTGGCGCAGCGTTCGGCCGCTGCCGCCAAGGAAATCAAGGGCTTGATCGGGACTTCGGTGGAACAGGTGGATGCCGGCGGCAAGCTGGTGGACGCGGCTGGACAGACGATGCAAGGCATTGTCGCGGCGGTCAGGCGGGTAGCCGACATCATGCAGGAAATCACGGCAGCCACCACGGAACAAAGCAGCGGCATCGCAGAGATCAACCGCGCCATGGGTCATATCGATGACATCACCCAGCAAAACGCAGCGCTGGTGGAACAGGCAGCAGCCGCTGCCCAAAGCCTGCAAGACCAGGCTGCGCAGCTGGCGCAGACGGCCTCGGTATTCAAGCTTTGATTTTAGGGGCGAATGACTTTGTCATTCGCCCTCTAGCATTACACCAGGGTCAGGGTAACGTCGATATTGCCGCGGGTAGCGTTGGAATAAGGGCAAACCTTGTGCGCCTTGTTCACCAGGTCTTCCGCCGCGCCGGCTTCCATGCCTGGCAGGGAAATCTGCAGTTCGACTTCGATGCCGAAGCCGCCTGGAATCTGGCCGATGCCGACCAGGCCGGTGATCGCCACATCGGCAGGCAAGTTGATTTTTTCTTGCGAAGCGACGAATTTCATGGCGCCGATGAAGCAGGCCGAATAGCCGGCTGCGAACAATTGTTCAGGATTGGTGCCTACGCCGCCGGCGCCGCCCAGTTCTTTCGGCGTGGTCAACTTGACGTCCAGCACATTGTCGGATGAAACGGCGCGGCCGTCACGGCCTCCGGTTGCAGTGGCTTGGGCGCGGTACAGAACTTTTTCGACTGACATGATGATTTCCTTTATTGGCCGTTTGAAAAATCCTTTGGATCAGCACAGTCGGCCGTACTGACGATCCGGATAAAAAATACAACACTTAGATGACGCAAGAATGAAAAGCTTCAAACAATAATACAGACTACACAATTATATTGCTAACAATCTATTTCATAAGACAACATATCCATGCTCACCCGCCTTAGCCGATGTTGCCCGCCATCGCTGCGCGCAAGCGCTGCAGCTCCTTGGTCAACATTTTGACTTCATCGAGCGAACAGCCGACGCTGCAACTCACGTGCAACGGTATCGCCTGCGCTTCATTGCGCAGATTGCGGCCGGCTGCGGTCAGACTGACGATCACCTGACGCTCATCATGCACCGCCCGCTGGCGACGCAAAAAGCCGCTGCTTTCCAGGCGCTTGAGCAAGGGCGTCAAAGTGCCGGAATCCAGGAACAGGCGCTCACCCAGGGTGGACACCGTGACTTCATCGCGCTCCCACAGGGTCAGCAGCACCAGATACTGCGGATAGGTCAGGCCCATCTTTTGCAGCAGCGGCTTGTAGATCTTGGTCATGGTCAGCGATGCCGAATACAGTGCAAAGCACAGCTGGTTGTCCAGCAGCAGGCTTTCCGGGCCGAGTAACTCGGGTGGGATGCTTGCGGTCGGCAGTTGATGTTTGCTGGTTTCCATGAGTTGAATAATATAGCGCTCAAAATTAAATTGCAAGCAATCTAAATCGCATTTAAAACTATCGATAAGATTACTAATAACTATGAATTGCGGCAACGCCCGCTCATCGATCCAGAATATATTACACGTGGCGCCACGCAATCGACGCTGCCATGCTTCTTTTAAAGGGCCCGGACAAACTTCCGCCGCACCCTGCGTGCTGGCGCAGTTGAAATCTTGGATAATCGTGAATGCATTACCGCACATCCCGATCCTCGCATCGCGCCGATGCCTCAATCACAATAAGCAGCTCGAAAAGGTAGTAGCGTGGCACAACAAGGTTTTCTTCTGACCAGACACTGGCGCGATACTCCCACTGGTACGGAAGTCGAGTTCTGGCTGGCGACCGACGATGGTCCGCGGCACATCCGCCTGTCGGCGCAGGAATCGGTGGCGTTCATCCCGGCCGAACAGCGGCAGCAGGCCGAAAGCGTGCTGCGCAACGAACGCCGCTGCGAGCTGCGCCCACTGCAGCTGACCGACTTCCATTGCCGCCCGGTGCTGGGCCTGTATCTGCAGCAGCACCGCCAGCTGATCAAGCTGGAGAAGCTGTTGCGGGAAGCCGGCGTGGATGTCTACGAAGCGGATATCCGTCCGCCGGAGCGCTATCTGATGGAACGTTTCATCACGGCGCCGGTCTGGTTTGCCGGCGAAGCGAATGCCGGCGGACCGATGCTCAACAGTTACATGAAACCGGCGGCCGATTATCGTCCGCAGCTGAAACTGGTCTCGCTCGACATCGAAACCACCGCGCACGGCGACCTGTATTCGATCGCCCTGGAAGGCTGCGGCCAGCGTCAGGTCTACATGCTGGGGCCGCCCAACGGCGACGCCGGCGGGATCGACTTCGACCTGGAATATTGCGACAGCCGCCCGCTCCTTCTGGAAAAACTGAACCAATGGCTGGAGCGGCACGACCCCGACGCCATCATCGGCTGGAACCTGGTGCAGTTCGACCTGCGCGTCCTGCAAAAGCATGCCGAGCAATACAAGATACCGTTGCGCGTCGGCCGCGGCGGCAGCCCGATGGAGTGGCGCGAACACGGCTTCAAGCCGAACCACCATTTCGCCTCTGCCGCCGGCCGCCTGCTGATTGACGGCATCGAAGCGCTGAAATCGGCGATGTGGAATTTTCCCTCCTTCAGCCTGGAGTATGTCGCCCAGGACTTGCTGGGCGAAGGCAAGTCCATCACCAATCCCTATCAGCGCATGGCGGAAATCGACCGCCGTTTCGCCGAGGACAAGCCAGCGCTGGCGACCTACAACCTGAAAGACTGCGAGCTGGTGACGCGCATCTTCGCCAAGACCGAGCTGCTGCCCTTCCTGCTGGAGCGCGCCGCCGTCACCGGCTTGCCGGCCGACCGCAGCGGCGGTTCGGTGGCCGCCTTCGGCCATCTGTATCTGCCGCATATGCACCGCCAGGGCTATGTCGCGCCCAACCTGGGCGAGATCGCGGACGCATCCAGCCCCGGCGGCTTCGTGATGGATTCGCAATCGGGCCTGTACGATTCGGTCGTGGTGCTGGATTACAAAAGCCTGTACCCCTCGATCATCCGTACCTTCCTGATCGATCCGGTCGGACTGATCGAAGGCATGCACCATCCCGCCGATCAGGATTCCGTACCGGGCTTCCGCGGCGCCCGCTTCTCGCGCAGCAAGCACAGCCTGCCGGCCATCGTCAGCCAGATCTGGCAAGGCCGTGAAAGCGCCAAGCGCCAGCGCAACCAGCCGCTGTCGCAAGCCCTGAAGATCATCATGAATGCCTTCTGCGGCGTGCTGGGATCGACCGGCTGCCGCTTCTTCGATCCGCGCCTGGCGTCGTCGATCACCATGCGCGGCCATGAAATCATGCACAAGACGCGCGAGCTGATCGAAGCCAAGGGCTACCAGGTGATCTACGGCGACACCGATTCCACCTTCGTCTGGCTGAAACAGCCACATACCGAACAGCAGGCAACGCAGATTGGCAATGCGCTGGCGCAAGACGTCAACACATGGTGGCGCCAGCATTTGCAGCAAACCCTGGGCCTCGAATCCGCATTGGAACTGGAGTTCGACACCCACTACCACCGCTTCCTGATGCCGACCATCCGCGGCACCGAGCTGGGCAGCAAGAAGCGCTACGCCGGCCTGATCGTCAATGCCGATGGCGCGGAAGAGATGGTGTACAAGGGACTGGAGACAGTCCGCTCCGACTGGACGCCGCTGGCCAAGCAATTCCAGCAGCAGCTGTACCAGCATATATTCAAGCGCGAACCCTACCAGTCCTATGTGCGCGACTACGTCAGCCGCACGCTGGCCGGAGAATTCGACGACTTGCTGGTCTACCGCAAACGGCTGCGGCGGCCGCTGGAAGCCTACCAGCGCAACGTGCCGCCGCATGTGCGCGCCGCCCGCACGGCCGACGAATTCAACCTGGCGCAAGGCCGGCCGCTGCAATACCAGAACGGCGGCTGGATCAGCTACCTGATGACCACCGCCGGCCCGGAGCCGCTGGAAACGCAGCGCTCGGCGATCGATTACGAGCACTATCTGAGCCGCCAGCTGCAGCCGCTGGCGGATGCGATCTTGCCGTTTCTGGACGATAGTTTTGCGGCGTTGGTGGGCGGGCAGAAAGAATTGTTTTGATGTCGTACACGCTTACCGATACCCTGCTCTCGGTCAGAAGCTGTCACCCGTTATCTGCTGGAACCTAGTGTCGTGTCCTGCCTCAACCGCGCCAGGCCGCTTCAATCGCAGCGACGTGGATCTTTTTCATCGTCATCATGGCGTCGAATGCCCGCTTGGCCGCAACACGATCGGGATCGACGAACGCGGCCGTCAAGACGCGCGGCGTGATCTGCCACGACAAGCCCCATTTGTCCCGGCACCAGCCGCACGCATTCTCCTGGCCGCCGTTGCCGACAATCGCATTCCACAAGCGGTCCGTTTCGGCCTGGTCGTCGGTCGCAACCTGGAACGAGAATGCTTCGCTGTGCTTGATCCCCGATCCGCCATTCAGGCCGAGACAAGGAATGCCGATCACCGTGAACTCGACCGTCAGGACATCACCCTCCTTACCCGCGGGATAGTCGCCAGGGGCGCGATGGACTGCTCCCACCGCGCTGTCCGGGAAGGTCTCGGCGTAAAACTTCGCGGCCTCTAGCGCGGTGCCGTCGAACCAGAGACAAATTGTGTTTTTGCTGACCATATTGTTTCTCCTGAGTTGCGTTTCTTGCCACCTATGCAGAGGAGGCTGAGCTCTTTAGATTTTCGAACACACTTTCGGCAAATGGCAATGAGGAAATGCGCCAGAACAAGCGACATTTATTTCCGGAGGCGAAACACCCGGCGAAAAATTGTAAGCTGATCACTGGCCGGGGCAGCGCTGCCGGTATCGTCAATGGTCCCGATATATCTGTCAACCCGGGCTGCATCGCTCATTGACCGGCAGGCGGTTGCCAGAGCTCTACCTTGTTTCCTTCCGGGTCGATGACCCAGGCAAACTTCCCATACTCGGATTCGTCGATCTTTTCGAGCACGTTGCAACCTTCTTCCCGCAAGACCTTAACCAATCCGTGAAGATCTTCCACCCTGTAGTTGATCATGAAAGATGCAGTGCTGGGAGCAAACTGCTCGCTTTCTGCCGACCCGACCGACCATACGGTTGTTCCGGCAACCGGCTTACCGTCGCCGTCGGCCCAGGTGAACGCCGTGCCGCCCCATCCTTGGACATCGATTCCCAGGTGCCGCTTATACCAAGCCTGTAGCGCCGGAGCGTCTTTGGCTTTGAAGAAGATGCCGCCTATGCCGGTGACTCGCTTCATGGGACCTCCGAGGTATCGTGGTGAGATGAGATGTTCTCTGCAGCTTGGCCATAAATATACACCCTGGCCAGAAGCGGATGCCGAAAACTTCGGAATAATCTCCGGCCGGAATAGGCTCCGGCGGAGCATGCTTCATGCTATCCCGATACCTGACCTGCTCAATGGCGGGGTGTCCTAAGGTTTGGCTTTCTTCGAAGGTTTCGCCTTGCCGGAACTGTTGAGCGCAATCGCCTGGCGCACCAGCGCCTTGAAGGCCGACTCGTCGATTTCTTCGCCTTCGTGGATGTCGATCGCACGGCGCACATTGCCGTCTAGGCTAGAGTTAAACAGAGGGGCCGGATCCTGCAGCGACGCGCCCTTGGCAAAGGTAAGTTTCACCACCTTCTTGTAGGATTCGCCGGTGCAGATGATGCCGTCGTGCGACCAGACCGGCGTATCCCCCCACTTCATCTCCTCGATGACATCCGGATCCGCGTCCTTCACCAGCTTGCGCATCCTGCCCAGCGTTTCCCCGCGCCAGTCTCCGAGTCCGGCTATTTTTTCAGAAATGAGATCCGATGCCGACAAACCTTGGCTTGCGTCCGATTTTTTCATGTGCATGTCCTCGAAGTTACAGATATAGCCAGGCCGTGGCTCACGCCAGGCCTCCCGCCACGCGCTCCAGGCCCGTGAAGAATTTCTCCCAGCCGTACTTGGCGCCGGCGTAGGCTTGCTGCTGGTCAGGCCGGAAGCCCGATTGTTCCATGCGCAGCTGAGTGCCGGCACTGGTAGGGGTCAGGGTCCAGGTGACGACGCTCTTGAGACCCATGGCTTCCCATGTGTAGGAAAGCGCCTGGTTCGGCTCGATCGCCAGCACCTGGCACTCGACCACGCCCCAGTCGGCGCGCAGATCGAAACGGTGGCCGACGACCGGCTGGAAGTCATTATCCATCAGCCATTCTTCAATCAAGGGACTCTGCGTCAGCGCGCGCCAGACTTTGTCGAGGGAATGCGGCATTTCCCGTTCTACTATCAGCGTTTTGGTATCGTTGGCTTGCATCATTGATCCATCCTCTTCAATAGGGTTTCCAAACGGTCAAATCGGCTGTTCCAGAAGGTCGAATAAAAACCGATCCAGTCAATCAAGGGCGCCAGCGCTTTCGGCTCGGCGCTGTAATACGTTTCGCGTCCGTCGCGCCGGCCCCGCACCAGGCCCGCCAGCTTGAGCGCGCCGAGATGCTTCGAAATGGCGGGCTGCGATACGCCGGACGGATCGGTCAAGGCATGCACCGTCATTTCACCGTCCCTGCTCAGACGCTCGAAAATCGCGCGCCGGGTTGGATCGGACAGGATTTTTAGAACAGCTGTCGGTTCTGCGTGCATTGCCCATCCCTGCTTATGTGAACTTGATTTTGATTTCTGCGAAGCTCGCGCCTCACATGAGCTAATCATAACCAATTGGTTATGAATGTCAAGGAGCGTATCTTGCATGGGCGTCGCGCGCCATTACCTGCTTCATCTATGGTGGGGGACTGCCGGCGGCACAAACGACGCATGCCGGGTCGGGCGCGTGGCGCCAAGGAGGCTGAACAAAGCTTGAACGCCGACCGCCTCGGCCAGCGGCGCCGAGGCGGTCATCCAAGCTGACACTTATCTAAACGCTCATGTTACCCAGCGTGCTCGCCCGGTAAGCAGCAACAAAGGTATCAAAATCGCCAGTCTGGCTGCGCTCCAGGCTTTCCTGTTCGGACAGGGAAGTCGCCGCCAGCGTTTCGTAATAATTGCGCTCTTCCGGGCTGGGAGGATTCGCCAGGAAATACGCAGCATGCTCTTTACTCAGGCGCAGGGCAAAGCTGCCGAACGATTCCTTGTTGTCGCGCAAAATCGCCAGCACCTGCGCCGAAGGCGTCAGTTCCACCTGGTCCAGCTTGAGGCTTTGCTTTGCCAGCGATGCCGCGTGGGCGCCGTCGCTGCGCTGGGCATCGAGCAAATCGGCTGCCGCGCTGATCCGCTCCAGCAGTTCCTTGCCCCAGGTTTGCAGGCCGACCGGATTGCCGTCGCGCCGCAGCTGCAGGCCGGGACGCCGTCCTTCTTTCACCGCACGGGCGAAGTTCTCGGTGTTTTCCAGGCTTTCCTCGTCGCTGGTCAGCGGGCTGTCGTCGAGCGCGCAGAACAGCAGGAAAGCATCCAGGAAGCGCGAGGTTTCCAGGTTGATGCCCATCGGCTCGAAGGGGTCGATGTCCATGCAGCGCACTTCTATATATTGCACGCCGCGCGCCGACAGCGCCTGGATCGGCCGTTCGCCGGAATTGATCACGCGCTTCGGCCGGATGGTCGAGTAGTATTCGTTTTCGATTTGCAGGATGTTGGTGTTGATCTGCACCCATTCGCCGTTGCGGTGAGTGCCGATCTCGGCATACGGCGGATAAGGCTGGCTGACCGCGTGCGCCAGGCTCTTGATATAGCTGTCGAGGCTGTTGAACTGCGGCGTCAGGCGCGCCTGCGCTTCGCTGGTGTAGCCGAGGTCGCTCATGCGCAGGCTGGTGGCGTATGGCAGATAGAGGGTATCTTTATCCAGCTCCTCCAGCCGGTGGTCGCGGCCGTCGAGGAAACATTTGGACAGCGCCGGCGAGGCGCCGAACAGGTACATCAGCAGCCAGCTGTAGCGGCGGAAATTGCGCACCAGCGCGATATAGCTTTCCGACTGAAAGTGCATGGCCGTGCCGTTGGCGCCTTCGGCCTGTTGCAAGGTTTGCCACACGCCTTCCGCCAGCGAGTAGTTGTAATGGATACCGGCGATGCATTGCATGCGCTTGCCGTAGCGCAGCGCCAGGCCGCGCCGGTAAACGTGCTTCAAGGTCCCCATGTGCGAAGTGCCGTACCAGGCGATAGGAATCTGCTCTTCGGCCGGCAGGTGGGCCGGCATCGACTGGCTCCACAGCAGCTCGTCGCCCAGCTTGCTGTAGACGAAACGGTGGATCGTGTCGAGTTCGTCCAGCGCCGTCGCAATATCATGCTCGGCCGGCGTAATGAATTCCAGCAGCGATTCCGAATAATCGGTGGTGATCTGCGGCTGCGTCAGCGCCGAACCGAGCGCGCGCGGATGCGGCGTCAGCGCCAGACGGCCGTCGCCGTCGACGCGCAAGGTTTCTCTTTCGATGCCGCGCAAGCCCTGGCCTAGCAGGCCGCGGTGCTGCTCTTGCCCTAGCAGCGCCAGCCGGCGGGTGTAGTGATCGGTCAATTCAGCATCCTTTTTATTGAGATTTGTCAGCTCCGGCCTGTCCTGCTGATTGCATTGCTGATTGCATGATGGCGGCCGCAGTCGATGACATACAGATGTCGTAGAAGGCGAGAATAGCCGAAAATGAAAGAACGCGTTGGATGACGGATGGACAGCATTTGACAATCGGCCGGCCGGCCGGCGAGCACATCTGGCCAGCCCGGCTTTGTCAAATGGATAACTTCCAGCGATTTCTCGCGCATCAGTGACAATAAAAATTGCAAGAATCGACAAATTTCTCTACGGCAATACATCGCCGGCACAGTCTTCCTAGCGCACACCCCTTATAATCCTGCTTTGCTTTCAATTTTCAACAGTCCCCACTATGCCTGCTCAACTGATCGACGGAAATCTCTTATCCCAACAACTGCGCGCCGATGTCGCCAAGCGCGCCGCCGCACTGACGGCCCAGGGCAAGCAGCCCGGCCTGGCCGTGATCCTGGTCGGCGACAGCCAGGCCTCGCAAGTGTATGTGCGCAACAAGGTCAAGGCTTGCGAAGACAACGGCCTGTATTCGGTGCTGGAAAAATATGACGCCGACCTGACGGAAGCGGCGCTGCTGGCGCGCATCGATGCCTTGAATGCGGATCCGAAGATCAACGGCATCCTGGTGCAACTGCCGCTGCCGGCGCATATCGACGCCCACAAGGTGATCGAAGCCATCGCCCCGGAGAAGGACGTCGACGGCTTCCATATCAGTAACGCCGGCCTGCTGATGACCGGCCAACCGCTGTTCCGCCCCTGCACGCCATATGGCGTGATGAAGATGCTGGAATCGGTGAATTTCCCGGTGCGCGGCGCCCATGCGGTGATCGTCGGCGCTTCCAACATCGTCGGCAAGCCGCAAGCCATGCTGCTCTTGCAGGCCGGCGCCACGGTCACCATCTGTAATTCCAAGACCCGCGACCTCGGCCTGCACACGCGCATGGCCGACATCCTGGTGGTGGCTACCGGCAAACGCAATATCGTCACCGCCGACATGGTCAAGCCGGGCGCCGCCGTGATCGACGTCGGCATGAACCGCGACGACAACGGCAAGCTGTGCGGCGATGTCGACTTCGCCAACGCCAAGGAAGTGGCGGGCTATATCACCCCGGTGCCAGGCGGCGTCGGGCCGATGACCATCACCATGTTGCTGGTCAATACCATTGAAGCAGCAGAAAGAATGTAATTGCAATGACCACTACCGCAATCAACGCTGACAATCCCCTGCTCGACTTTACCGGCCTGGCCAAGTTCGACCAGATCACCCCGGCCGACATCAGTCCGGCGATCGCCGCATTACTGCAGCAGGCGCATACCGTGGTTGAACTGCTGGAGGCCTCCGCCGAGGCAGCCACCTGGGAAAATTTCGTCCTGCCGCTGGAGCACGTGACGGAAAAGCTGAGCCGAGCCTGGGGCATCGTCAGCCATTTGAATGCGGTAGCTGACACGCCGGAGCTGCGCGCCGCCTATAACGAAAACCAGCCCAAGCTGATCGAATTCTGGACCGCGCTGGCGCAGAACCTGGCGCTGTTCAGCAAATACAAGGCCATCAAGAACAATATCGATTTCGCCGAGCTGTCGGCGGCGCGCCGCAAGATCGTCAACAACGCCTTGCGCGATTTCCGCCTGGGCGGCGCCGAACTGACGGCAGCCAAGAAGACCCGCTTTGCCCAGATCCAGGAAAAGCATGCGGCGCTGACCACCCGCTTCTCGGAAAACATCCTGGACGCGACCAATGCCTACGGCCTCTTCATCACCGATGAAGCCGAGCTGGCCGGGCTGCCGGAGGATGTGCGCCAGGCCGCGCGCGCCGCCGCAGAACAGGATGGCAAGCCGGGCTATAAGTTCACGCTGCACTTTCCTTCCTATTTCCCGATCCTGCAGTACGCCGACAACCGCGCCCTGCGCGAGAAGATGTATCGCGCCAACGCCACCAAGGCTTCCGAGCTGGGCGAAAAGCCGGAATGGGACAACAGCGCCAACATCGTCGAAATCCTGCGCCTGCGCAACGAAGAAGCCAAGCTGCTGGATTTCAAGAACTACGCCGAGCTGTCGCTGGTGCCGAAAATGGCCGACACGCCACAAGACGTGATCCACTTCCTGGAAGACCTGGGCCGGCGCGCCCGCCCGTTTGCCGAGCAGGACCTGATGGAACTGCGCGCCTTCGCCGCCGAGCAGCTCGGCCTGGCGACACTGGAAGCCTGGGACCTGGCCTATGCCGCGGAAAAACTGCGCGAACAGCGCTACGCATTTTCCGAACAGGAAGTGAAGCAGTATTTCCCCGAGCCGAAGGTGGTCCAAGGCTTGTTCCAGCTGGTGCAGAAACTGTTCTCGGTCGACATCAGCGCCGACCAGGCGGCGGTGTGGCATCCTGACGTCAAGTTCTTCCGCATCGAGAAAGACGGCAAGCTGATCGGCCAGTTCTATCTCGATCTGTATGCCCGCAACGGCAAGCGCGGCGGCGCCTGGATGGACGACGCCCGTGCCCGGCGCCGTCTCGGCAATGAAGTGCAAACCCCGATCGCCTATCTGACCTGCAATTTCACCGCGCCAGCCATGGCGGACGGCGTCAGCAAGCCTGCCTTGTTCACCCACGACGAAGTGATCACGCTGTTCCACGAATTCGGCCATGGCTTGCATCACATGCTGACCCAGGTCGATGAGATCGGCGTCTCCGGCATTTCCGGGGTTGAGTGGGATGCGGTCGAACTGCCTTCGCAATTCATGGAGAATTTCTGCTGGGAGTGGGATGTCTTGCAGCACATGACTGCGGAAGCCGAATCCGGCGCACCGCTGCCGCGTGAACTGTTCGACAAGATGATCGCCGCCAAGAACTTCCAGTCCGGCCTGCAAGCCTTGCGCCAGGTCGAATTTTCGCTGTTCGACATGCGCCTGCACGACGATTATGATCCTTACGGCAGCCAGAGCGTGCAGGATGTGATCGACCAGGTGCGCGGCAAGATCGCGGTGATTACTCCACCGTCTTTCAACCGCTTCCAGCATTCCTTCGGCCATATTTTCGCCGGCGGCTATGCAGCCGGCTACTACAGCTACAAATGGGCCGAGGTGCTGTCGGCCGATGCCTACAGCGCGTTTGAAGAAGCCGCCGTCGGCGGCAACGTGGTGTCGGCCGCAACCGGCCGCAGGTTCCGCGACGAAATCCTGGCGGTCGGCGGTTCGCGGCCAGCGCTGGAATCGTTCAAGGCTTTCCGCGGCCGCGAACCGAATATCGACGCCTTGCTGCGGCACAGCGGCATGGCCGCCTGAACCGAAGAACACAGTACTAGTTAGTAGCAACCATACAAACCAGGCTCTTAAATCGAACAAGGGGAACAGGTATGACGATAGGTATCAGAACCGTTGCAACGTTTTTTCTGCTGATGCTGGCAGCCAGTGCGCAGGCTCAGCTGTACAAGTCGACCGGCCCGGACGGCAAGGTCACGTACAGCGATACGCCGCCGGCCAGCGGCAATGTGGTGCAGAAGAAAATCGCCGGCGGCCCCGGCGACGATACCGACGGCCTGCCGTATGAACTGGCGCAGGCGGTCAAGAATCATCCTGTCACCTTGTACAGTTCCGACAAGTGCATCCCTTGCGACGACGGCCGCAAAATGCTGAAGGAGCGCGGCATCCCTTTCAGCGAGAAGACCGTCAAGACCAATGAAGATATCGCAGCGCTGCGCAAGATCGCCAGCGACAACCAGCTGCCGGTGCTGACGGTGGGCCGCGACAAGCAAAGCGGCTTTTCCAGCGCCAGCTGGGGCAGCGCCTTGAGCACGGCCGGCTATCCGGAAAGCAGCCGCTTGCCGGCAGGCTATCAGAACGCTGCGCCGGTTGCCGCCGCGCAGGGCACCCGGCCTGCCGGCAAAACCACCGCTCCTGCCGCCACCGCCAATAGCGGTGACGTCCCGCCGGCCGCGGGCAATGCGCCACCCGGCTTCCGCTTTTAAGCGCGGTCCGACCAACCAGCCTATATCAATGACGCAAATCGACTTTCACACCAATATCTCGGATAAATTCCTGTACGCCTGCCGACTGGTGCGCAAAGCCCGAACCGCGCAACGCCAGGTCGTCATCTTGACCGCCAATAACGACGAGCTGGCGACGCTGGACCGCACGCTGTGGACGTTTTCGGAGCACGATTTCCTGCCCCACGTGCGCGCCGGCGACCCGCTCGCCGCGCAAACCCCGGTGATCCTGGCGGCCGACGAAGAGACCGAGTGGCCGCATCACCAGATGCTGGTCAACCTGTCGGGCAAGACGCCGCAGCATTTTGCCCGCTTCGAAAGAATGTTTGAAATCGTCTCGCTGGCCGAAGACGACAAGGCGGGCGGCCGCGAGCGCTATCGCTTTTACCAGCAACGCGGTTACCCGTTGACGCACTTTGTTGCCGAAAATGTTTAAGGAAACACAATGAGCACCGGAAAACTTGACGCCAATATCCCTTTGTTGACCGAGGTCATTGTTCCGTTGCCGACCCTGACCGATATTATCGATATGCCGAAAACCGCTGCCTTCCCTGCCGCGGCAGCGGATGATCTGGACAATTTCGAGCTGCCGCCGCCGCAACGGGAAGCCGTCCTCAGCCAGCACGACTGGGAACGGCTGGAGACGGAAGTCAGGGAAAAAGTGCTGCAGCAGCTGCAGGACCGCATCGATTTCGTCATCGAGCAGCGCGTGCGCGATGGCCTGGCCGATGTCTTGCAGACCGCGGTGGAAGGCATGGCGGCGCAAATCCGCGAGGGCTTGCACCAGACCCTGGATGAAGTCATTTCCCGGGCCGTGACACTGGAATTGGTCAAATTGAAAAAAACAAATATTTAACGTATATTTTTTGTTTTTCAGTCACATATATTCTCACGATAGCTAAAAGTAAAAATATCAAGCCACATTTTGATCGCCTAAAAAATCCCGGTTTTCTTACAATAGCGCTATTGAAAAAGCTGTTCCTGCAACGCGCAGCTGGTTAAAAACGGTGGTTTTTTGGAGATGAGATGAAAGTAATAGTATTGGGCGCTGGTGTAATCGGGACCTCTTCGGCATGGTTCCTGAACAAGGAAGGTCACGATGTCACCGTGATCGAACGCCAGCCTGGCGCCGCCCAGGAAACCAGTTTTGCCAACGGCTGCCAGATTTCCGTGTCGCATGCCGAGCCTTGGGCCAACCCGCAGGCGCCCTTGAAGGTCTTGAAATGGCTGGGGCAGGAAGACGCGCCCTTGCTGTACCGCTTCCGTCCGGAATGGCTGCAATGGAAATGGGCGCTCAACTTCCTGCGCGAATGCACGCCGGCGCGCACCAATGACAATATCCGCCAGATCGTCGCCATCTGCGAATACAGCCGCCAGACCTTGCAGGCGGTGCGCGCCGATACCGGCGTCGACTACGATTGCCTGACGCGCGGCATCCTGCACTTCTATACAGATCAAAAAGAATTCGACATCTCGCTGCCGGCTGCGCAACTGATGCGCGACCTCGGCTGCCCGCGCGACTCGATCAGCGCCGATGAAGTGGTGAAGATCGAACCGGCGCTGGCGCGCATCCGCGACAAGATCGTCGGCGGCGACTTTACCGCCACCGACGAATCGGGCGACGTCTACAAATTCACATCGGGCCTCGCCGACAAAGCCGCCGAAGCCGGCGTCAACTTCCAGTACAACACCAGCGTCACCCGCCTGCTCACCGAAGGCAGCGGCGCCGGCGCCAAGATCACCGGGGTGGAAGTGATCAATGCCGATGGCCGCCACGAAGTGCTGCATGCCGATGCTTTCGTGGTCGCCATGGGCAGTTTCTCGACGCCGCTGCTGAAACCGCTCGGCGTCGACCTGATGATCTATCCGGGCAAGGGCTACTCGGCTACCTACCAGATCACCAATCCGGACGCGGCGCCAAGCGTGTCGCTGACCGACGACGGCTACAAGCTGGTGGTGTCGCGCCTGGGCGACCGCCTGCGGGTGGCCGGCACCTGCGAGCTGAACGGCTACACGCGCGAGCTCAACACCACCCGCTGCGAGGCGATTACGCGCCGCACGCGCGAACTGTTCCCGGACGGCTGCGACTACGACAATCCGGTCTACTGGACCGGCCTGCGGCCGATGACGCCATCCAACGTGCCCTACATCGGCAAGAGCAAGATCAGCAACCTGTTCCTTAATACCGGCCACGGTACGCTCGGCTGGACCATGGGTTGCGGCTCAGGACGCGCCATCGCCGAGATCGTCTCGGGACGCCGGCCGGAAGTCGATTTCGCCTTTACCGGCATGCCGCGGCAAGTGCCGCAGCCGCTGATATTGCCGCGTCCGCTGCAAGCCTGAACAAGCTGATCGCCTGACTGCCCTCGCGGCAAGCCCTGAAAAGACCGATGCTGTCGCCAGCACCGGTCTTTTTTTTGCCGGCACGGGCATGGCGCGCTTTTTGCTCAGCTGTATTCAGGAAGCGGCAGGCGCACTGTTGCAGTGCATCACCTGACGGCGCGGACTTCGACCGTCGCCGGTTTTTCGTCGAAAGCGACGCGCGTCACGAACTTGGCGCGTTTCATCGGAAAGCGCGACTGGAAATGGCGGACGTTGCCGGAGCCTGAAATGACCCGGCGCACGAACTGATAGTAGGCATCCATGTCGATCACGTGCACCACCAGGAAGTAGTCGTAGTCGCCGGAAACGAAATAGCATTGCATGACCTCGGCTTCCTTGTTCATGCGCAGTTCGAACTCCTGCATGTGCTCGTCGGACTGGTGGTTCAGCGAGATTTCGAGGAAGGCCAGCATGCCGTAGCCGAGCGCAAAGGGATCGACCAGCGAGACGTCGGCGCTGATGATGCCGGCCTCGCGCAAGTCGCGCAGGCGGCGCAGGCAGGTCGGTTGGGAAATGTGCGCTTTGTCGGCCAAAGTACGGGTCGGCATTTGATTGTCGCGCTGCAACAAATTGAGCAACTTGCGGTCGACTTTGTCTAGGGTGTGGTGTTTGCTCATGCCAAGGGATCAGGGGCTGCTGCTGCCGTTTTAAGAATTCGCAAAAACCGCTATGCGAAGCGTTTTTTATGTTGTAACGTTGCTCTATTCGGATAAGACTTAACTTACAAAATTTTCAGTCTTATCTGAGTAAATAATAAATAAGCAGCGGACGGTGAAACTGTAACTAGATTGTTTTATTTTAAATCCTCAGGAGGATATTCATGCAGAACAAGATCAAAATGATTCCGTTGGCTGGCGCAATTGCAATGGCTTTCGCCTTTGCCGGTCCGGTTTCGGCACAAGAAGTCATCACCATCGGCCAGGTCAGCCCGCTCACGGGTCCTAACGCCCACATCGGCAAGGACAATGAAAACGGCGCCACCATGGCGATCGAGGAACTGAATGCCAAGGGCACCAAGATCGGCGGCAAGCCAGTGAAATTCGTACTGGCTTCCGAGGACGACGCTTCCGATCCTAAGCAAGGAACTGCCGCTGCCCAGAAACTGGTGGACGCCAAGGTCAAGGGTATTATTGGCCACATGAACTCCGGCACCACCATCCCGGCATCGAAAATCTATCACGATGCCGGCATCCCGCAAATCTCGCCTTCCGCCACCAATCCTAAGTACACCCAGCAAGGCTTCGACACTGCGTTCCGCGTAGTCGCCAACGACGGCCAGCTGGGCGGCACCCTGGGACGCTACGCCATCAACACGCTGAAAGCCAAGAACATTGCGGTCATCGATGACCGCACTGCCTACGGCCAAGGTGTTGCTGAAGAGTTCACCAAGAGCGCCAAGAAAGCCGGCGGCACTATCGTTGCGACGCAGTTCACCAACGACAAGGCGACCGATTTCAACGCGATTCTGACCTCGATCAAGTCGAAGAATCCTGACCTGATTTTCTTCGGCGGCATGGATGCTGTCGGCGGCCCGATGCTGCGCCAGATGGACCAGCTGGGCATCAAGGCCAAGTTCATGGGCGGCGACGGCCTGTGTACTACTGAACTGGCCAAGCTGGCCGGCGCCGGCCTGAAAGACGACCAGGTGGTTTGCGCTGAAGCCGGCGGTGTGCCGGATGCAGGCAAGGCCGCTCTGGAAGCCTTCAAGGTCGCTTACCAAAAACGCTTCAACCAGGAAGTCGTGATCTATGCACCGTATGAATACGATGCGCTGATGACCATGGTCGCTGCGATGGAAAAAGCCGGTTCCTCGGATCCTAAGAAATACCTGCCTGAACTGGCCAAGATCCACTACAAGGGCGTGACTGGCGAGATCTCCTTCGATCCTAAGGGCGACATCAAGGACGGTTCGCTGACCTTGTACACCTACAAGGACGGCAAGCGCACTCTGCTGACCGTGACAAAATAATCGTCGTACGCAGCTCCTAGAAAGCGCCCCGGTTTCCGGGGCGCTTTTTTTATGCCCGCGCGGATTCTCGCGGCACGGCTCTCCCCTCTGTCAGCGGCCGCCACCGTACACAATCAGGCTGCATGCGGCACCGCGCAATTCCCTCATCCAGCGCAAGGATATTGTCTAAAAGTCTTTGAGAAGATTTTTTTCTGTTGTAAGGTTTACATGTTCCGCGCTGTAAAGCTGGAAAAGCTTTCATTGACCTTATCAAATCCTTAGGAGGAAACACGTGCAGATGAAGAATAAAATGTTGCCGCTGGCTGCAGCAATCGCATTGGCCTTGAGCGCCGCCGGCGCCGCCCATGCGGAAGATCAAGTCGTCAAGATCGGCCACGTCGGCCCGGTGACCGGCCCCTCGGCCCACCTCGGCAAGGACATGGAAAACGGCGCCAAGATGGCGGTCGAGGAATTGAACGCCAAGGGTGTCACCCTGGGCGGCAAGAAGGTCAAGTTCGTGCTGCTGGCGGAAGACGATGCTTCCGATCCGAAGCAAGGCACGGCAGCGGCGCAGAAACTGGTCGACGCCAAGATCGACGGCGTCATCGGCCACTTGAATTCCGGCACCACCATCCCGGCCTCGAAGATTTACTACGACGCCGGCATTCCGCAGATTTCGCCGGCAGCCACCAGCCCGAAATACACGCAGCAAGGTTTCAACAGCGTGTTCCGGGTCGTCGCCAACGACGGCCAGCTGGGCGGCACCCTGGGCCGCTATGCGGCGACGGCGCTGCATGCCAAGAATATCGCGGTCATCGATGACCGCACCGCCTACGGCCAAGGGGTGGCGCAAGAGTTCGCCAAGGGCGCCAAGGCTGCCGGCGTCAATATCGTGGCGACCCAGTTCACCAACGACAAGGCGACCGACTTCAACGCCATCCTGACCTCGATCAAGGCCAAGAATCCGGACGTAATCTTCTTCGGCGGCATGGATGCGGTCGCCGGTCCGATGCTGCGCCAGATGAAGGCGCTCGGCATCAAGGCCAAGTTCATGGGCGGCGACGGCATGTGTACGGCAGAGCTGGGCAAGCTGGCCGGCGATGGCCTGAGCGATGACCAGGTGGTGTGTGCAGAAGCCGGTGGCGTGGAAGAATCGGGCAAGAAAGGCCTGGAGGATTTCAAGGCAGCTTTCCTAAAGAAGTACGGCACCGAAGTCAAACTGTACGCGCCCTACTCCTACGACTCGGTGATGACCATGGTGGAGGCAATGCAGAAAGCCAATTCCGCCGATCCGAAAAAATACCTGCCGGAACTGGCGAAGATCCATCACAAGGGCGTGACCGGCATGATCGCCTTCGACGCCAAGGGCGATATCAAGGACGGCACGCTGACTCTGTACACCTACAAGGCTGGCAAGCGGACCTTGCTGACCGTGACCAAATAAACCATCGCAGCAGCTTTGCAGAAGCGCTCCGCCCGCAAGGCCGGAGCGCTTTTTTCATGCCTATTGTTTCCATGGAGCCAGCAGCTTACGCATATCATTCTGCCGAATTGATAAAAAAGCATATAAATGCCCTTTGCGCCGGCTATGGATTGTTGTAACGTTTAACTCCCTCAAGACAGTCCGAACTCGCGGCGCAAGCCGACTGTCTAAAAACTGATTTTTTAATAATACCGCCGACAATCCTTAGGAGAAACCCTGGTGCACACTACTAAAATGATGCCGCTGGCTGCCGCCATCGCCCTGTCCCTGGCCGCTTCGGCGCAGGCGCAAGAGCAAGTGGTCAAGATCGCTCACGTCGGACCGATCACCGGCCCTATCGCCCATATCGGCAAGGACAATGAAAACGGCGCCCGCATGGCGATCGAAGCATTGAATGCGCAGGGCATCGTGCTGGACGGCAAGAAGACCCGCTTCGTGCTGGTGGCGGAAGACGATGCATCCGATCCGAAGCAGGCCACCGCCGTCGCCCAGAAGCTGGTCGACGCCAAGGTCGCCGGCGTCATCGGCCACGTCAATTCCGGCACCTCGATCCCGGCATCGAAGATCTATTACGACGCCGGCATCCCGCAGATTTCGCCTTCCACCACCAGCGCCAAATATACCCAGCAAGGCTTCAACACGACCTTCCGCGTGGTCGCCAACGACAGCCAGCTGGGCGGCGCCCTCGGCCGTTATGCGGCCAGCACGCTGCATGCCAAGACCGCAGCGGTGATCGACGACCGCACCGCCTACGGCCAGGGTTTGGCGGAAGAATTCAGCAAAGCGGCCAAAGCGGCCGGCATGACCATCGTCTCCAGCCAGTTCACCAACGACAAGGCGACCGACTTCAACGCCATCCTGACCTCGTTCAAGGCCAAGAAACCTGACGTCGTCTTCTTCGGCGGCCTGGATGCCGGCGCCGGCCCGATGCTGCGCCAGATGAGAGCGCTCGGCATCAAGGCCAAGTTCATGGGCGGCGACGCCATCTGCACTTCCGACCTGCCGAAACTGGCGGGCGACGGCATCAGCAACGACCAGGTGATCTGCGCCGAAGCCGGCGGCGTAGAAGACTCGGGCAGAAAAGCGCTGGACGGATTCCGCACTGCATACAAGATCAAATACGGCAAGGATGTGGTGATCTATGCGCCGTATACCTACGATGCCTTGATGACGATGGCAGATGCGATGCAAAAAGCCAAGTCGGCCGATCCGAAGAAATACCTGCCGGAACTGGCGAAGATCCAGCACCAGGGCGTGACCGGCATGATTTCGTTTGATGCCAAGGGCGACATCAAGGACGGCACCATCACTCTGTACACTTACCGCGGCGCGCAGCGCAGCCAGCTAGCTGTGACCAAATAAGGCGTTTCCGGCCATCCTGAAAAGCCTCCCGCGGGATTAATGCCGTTCAGCCAAGATCGAACGGCATTTTTATTTGAGGGAACTGAAACGGCTTCAGCATGGGCAGAAAATCTGTCCGCCCTATGACCGTTTAACGGCGGACACGGCGACATTTTTACCAATAAAAAGGGCGCTCATCTGAGCGCCCTTTTTGCAGTCTGACCGGTGGAATTATTTCTGCGACAGAATCCACTTCACCAGCGTATGCGCTTCGGCTTCGCTGACTTGCGGATTGGCCGGCATCGGGATGGCGCCCCAAGTGCCGGTGCTGCCCTTCAGGACTTTTTGCACCAGCATGTCTTCGTCTTTTGCCGAAAACTTTGCCGCAACGTCTTTATATGCCGGTCCGACGACCTTGTTGGCTACCGAGTGGCATGCCAGACAGTTCTTGGCTTTTGCCAGATCCAGACCGGCGTCAGCCAGAGCAGAACCCGATGCCATTGCACCCAGCAATGCACAGATCAACAAACGTTTCATTCTTATCTCCGTCAAAAAAAATGTGACACCATTTTACCTGCCCGTGCGCATTGTCTCATATCCCGCAAACACCTACCTACATCAGGGATCCGACATATCAGAGCGACATCCGTTGACCACAGGCATCTTTCGCCCTATCCTTTCGGCAAAGAAAAGGGAATGCCATGCCACTGATTATCATTATCGTTGTACTAATAGCGTTAAAATACTTCGAAGTCACTGCGTTTTTTACCAATATGTCCTGGTGGTGGATCGCGGGCCTGATGGCGATCGCTTTCATCTGGTTTGAATTTCTCGAACGCATGCTCGGCCTGGACAAGCGCAAGGCGCACGAAGAACTCGAAAAAATCAAGAAGGAACGCGTCAAGAAAACCTTCGACAAGAATAACCGTCCCGGCCGCTGATACGGCCACATCAAGCAAAGCAAAAAGCCGGCTTCTCTCCGGCTTTTTTATTAGGTATCGATGAATGAATATAGAGCTGCGACAACTGCGCTATTTCGTGGCGGTGGCGGAAGAAAGGCATTTCGGCCGCGCCGCGCTGCGGCTGCACATGACGCAGCCGCCTTTGTCGCAAGCCATCCAGGCGCTCGAAGCCGGTCTTGGCGCCGCTCTGTTTGCGCGCACCAAGCGCAGCGTCGCCCTGACCCCGGCCGGGCAAGCGCTGCTGCCGGAAGCACAACGCCTGCTGCAGCAGGCCGCTACCCTGCCCGACCTGGTCCGGCGCGCCGCCAGTGGCGAGTCGGGCCTGCTCACGCTCTCCTTCGTCTCCACCGCCGACTACAGCATCCTGCCGCCTTTGCTGCGTTCTTTCCGCGAAACCTACCCGCAGGTACGGATAGACCTGCAGGAAGCCACCAGCGACCTGCAGCTGGCGCAGCTGATGGAAGGCCGCATCGATGCCGGCTTGCTGATCCCGCCCTTGCCGGACAAAGCCAGGCTGGTGCTCGATTATCAGCCTGTGCTGTCCGAACCCTTGATGCTGGCGGCGCCAAGCGGCCTCAAGGCGCTGCGCGGCAAAGGCAAGATTGCCCTGAGCAGCGTGGCCGACATGCCCCTGATTATTTTCCCGCGCCGCATCTCGCCCGGTTTCCATGACACCATCCTGGGTTGCTTCCGCGCCGCCGGCGTCACCCCGCATATCGGCCAGGAGGCAATCCAGATGCAAACCATCGTCGGCCTGGTGTCGGCTGGCATGGGGATCGCGCTTGTGCCACAATCGGTGTCGAACCTGCAACGCCCGGGGGTCGACTATCGCGAATTGCTGGACCAGACGCCGCTGGTAGAGACCGGGCTGGCCTGGCGACGCGATAATGCCTCACCTGTACTGCAAGCCTTTTTAGAATTATTAAGAAAGAAATAGAACATGCTGATCCACCCCTTACCCGATCCGATCGCCTTCTCACTCGGCCCGCTGCATGTACGCTGGTACGGCCTGATGTATCTGCTGGCCTTCATCCAGTTCATCTGGGTCGGCCGCATCCGTATCAAGCAGCCGCATATCGCCGCGGTCGGCTGGAAAAAGGAAGATATCGACGACATGCTGTTCTACGGCGTGCTGGGGGTGGTGATCGGCGGCCGCCTGGGCCAGGTGTTCTTTTACGATCCGGCCTACTATTTTTCGCACCCGGCCGAAATCATCGCCGTATGGAAGGGCGGCATGTCTTTCCACGGCGGCTTCCTCGGCGTCCTGATCGCCATGGCGTTGTGGGGCCGCAAGGCTGGCCGCAACCTGATGGACATCATGGATTTCATCGCACCGATGGTGCCGCTGGGCTACGCCGCCGGCCGCCTCGGCAATTTCATCAACGGCGAACTGCCGGGCCGCGTGGTTTCCGACCCGTCGCTGCCGTGGGCCATGATCTGGCCGAACGTGGACAACCTGCCGCGCCATCCGTCGCCGATCTACCAGATGCTGGTCGACGGCATCCTGCTGTTCATCATTCTCTGGCTGTTCTCGCGCAAGCCGCGGCCGCGCATGGCAGTGGCCGGCATGTTCTCGCTGCTGTACGGCTGCGCCCGCTTCTTCACCGAATACTTCCGCGTGCCGGACTACAACGTCACTTTCGGCGGCATCACGATTTCCGCCGGCCAGATGCTGTCGGTGCCGATGATCGTGCTCGGCATTATCCTGCTGTTCATCGCTTACCGCCATCCGCGCAAATATGCCGGCGCCGCCGATGCGCCGCCGGTCAAGGCCGCCAGCCCCGCTCCAACCTGAAGCGCAATACCGTGCCGCCGGCCATTCCTGATGTAGGGATAGCGCCGGCGGCGATGGCCGAACGTCTTTTTCCCGCATCTCTATGAACGCCAATCTCTACGCCCTGTTCGCGTCGCATTTCCCTGCCGATAAAACCGCCTGCTGCATCGAAACCCATGACGGCCAGTACTACACCTGGGGCGATGTCGAGCGCGCCTCCGCCCGCATCGCCAACCTGTTCAAGAGCCTGGACCTGCCGCGCGGCGCGCGGATTGCCGTGCAGGTAGAGAAATCGCCGGAAGCCTTGATACTGTACCTGGCGACGCTGCGCGCCGGCTTTGTCTACCTGCCGCTGAATACGGCTTACCGCAGCGCGGAAATCGAATACTTCATCGGCGATGCCGAGCCCGCGGTGTTCATCTGCTCGCCGAAAAATTTCGGCTGGGTGGCGCAGATCGCCTTCAAGGCCGGCACCCGGCACCTGTTCACGCTGGATGAAATCAGCAGCGGCAACCAAGGCCGCAATTCCGGCTCGCTGTTGGCGCGCGCCATGCATTTCCCGGACCATTTCGAGACCGTGGAAAACCAGGCCGACGACCTCGCCGTCATCTTGTATACCTCCGGGACCACTGGCCGCAGCAAAGGGGCCATGCTCTCGCACGGCAATATCGCATCGAACGCCAAGGTGCTGCAGCAGTACTGGCACTGGCAAGCCGGCGACGTGCTGCTGCACGCGCTGCCGCTGTTCCATATCCATGGCTTGCTGGTGGCTGCCAACGGCGCCCTGCTGAATGGCAGCAAGATGATTTTCCTGCCGAAATTCGAGGCCGCCGAAGTCTGCCGCCAGCTGCCGCGCAGCACCATCTTCATGGGCGTGCCCACCTACTATGTGCGCCTGCTGGCGGCCCAGGGTTTCGACGCCCATGCCTGCCGCAATATCCGCCTGTTCGTGTCCGGTTCGGCGCCTTTGCTGGCCGATACCTTTGCTGAATTTAAGGTGCGCAGCGGCCACACCATCCTGGAACGCTATGGCATGAGCGAAACCGCCATGCTGACTTCCAATCCCTATGACCGGGAACGGCGCGGCGGCACGGTCGGCCACCCCTTGCCGGGCGTCTCGCTGCGGCTGGCCGGCAGCGACGGCAGCAGCGTTGGCGGCGCCGGTGAAATCGGCGATATCCAGGTAAAAGGTCCGAATGTATTCCAGGGTTACTGGCGCATGCCGGAAAAGACCGCGGAGGAATTCACCGCCGACGGTTATTTCAAGACCGGCGATGTCGGCAAGTTCGACGATGACGGCTATCTGGCCATCGTCGGCCGCAGCAAGGACCTGATCATTTCCGGCGGCTATAACGTCTATCCCAAGGAAATCGAAAGCGTGCTCGATGAGATCGACGGCGTGCTGGAATCAGCGGTGATCGGCATCCCGCACGCCGATTTCGGCGAAGCCGTGACGGCGGTCATCGTCAAGCGGCCGGACGCCAAGCTGACCACTGCCGGCGTGATCGAACTGATGAAAAGCAGCATCGCCAACTTCAAGGTGCCGAAGCAAGTGTTCTTCGCCGATGAGCTGCCGCGCAACACCATGGGCAAGGTGCAAAAGAACCTGCTGCGCGAACACTATGCCAAGCAGGCAGCCGTTACCGTCACGCCTTGAGCAGCTTGCCGATGTGGCGCCATTCGGCGGCGCTGACCGGCGTGATGGAAAGCCGGTTGCCGCGCCGCAGGATCTGCATTTCGGCCAGCGCTTCCTGTGCGCGCAGTTCGGCCAAAGGGAGGAGCCGGGTTTTCTTGAGCGCCTTGACATCGACCAGCATCCAGCGCGGATTTTCACGCTCGGCCTTGGCATCGAAATATTTGCTCTTGGAATCGAACTGGGTATCGTCCGGATAGGGTGTGCTCGCCACTTCCGCCAGGCCGGCGATGCCCGGCACCGCACAGCCGGAGTGGTAGAACAGTACGCCGTCGCCGACCTTCATCAGGTCGCGCATGAAATTGCGCGCTTGATAATTGCGTACGCCATACCAGGCAATCGTCTGCCCGGGCATGCCCAGCACATCGTCGATGCTGGCGTCGTCCGGCTCGGATTTCATTAGCCAATAATTCATGTGGTCTCTTTCCGCTGTTCTACAGGCATCGCAACAGGCCGCAAAAAACGCAAAAGCAAAGCCGCAAAAGAAAAAGCGGCTGCATGGTTATGCAACCGCTTCAGAATCAAGTCCCGCCTGTGCCGCTTTGTCGGCATCCTGAACCAAAGCGATTCAAGTTGGCCGCAGTTAGTTCAACTTCGGGCTCATCGGACTAGCGACGCTCACACCTGTCGAACAAAATTCCGCAGCCGGTGCGTATAAATGGTTCAAGGATTTTATGACAATCGCGAACACGGCAGGAGTGAGTAGTCTACTCCAAACAACTTCCAAGTCAAACCCTTTGCCGCAAGTTTTTTCTTGGATTTCGCCGCCTCAGAACAGGTCTTCCTGGGCCGCCAGGGCGTCATCCAGCACGGTATGCATCGCCGCAATGTTCTGCTTCACTTCCGACACCGTCAGCTCGGACAACGGCCCCGAAGGCGCCTTGCTGCTCAATAATTCAGCAGCAATCCCGAGCGCGGCAATCACGGCGATGCGGTCGTTGCCGCGAATCTTGCCGGCGTCGCGGATCGCTGTCATTTTACCGTCGAGGTAGCTCACCGCTTCCTGCAGGGCGTTTTCTTCGCCTTCCTTGCAGGACAGGGTATATGGCTGGCCCATGATGTTGACGCTTAACTGGCTCATGCAAGCTCCTTATCCTGCGGCGACGACGGCAATGCCGGCAATTTCTCAAGTAAGGCGGCAACGCGCCGGTGCGCTTCGTCTATCCGCTGTTGTAATTCTGCATTCTGGCGTTGCAGGTCCTCGCTCTCGCTCTGCAAATCCTTGGCACGCAGGCGCAAATCGACATTTTCGCGGCGCAGAGCGTGCGTCAGCTCGGCCAGCTGGCCTATTTTTTCTGATAATTGATGGAATTCTGAAATCATTTTGTCACTATAGTGTTGCTTAGGAAATTACGTCAATAGATTCGATCAATCAATCTCGCGCTTGGTGATCAGGTCTTCACTGGCGCCAGACGCTTGAGCACAAAGCCGTAGGCCAATGATTGCAATAATGCCACGGTACTGCCGGCGATCACTTCACCGACGCGCAATAACGCATATTCAAGTTCCTGGTGCAGCCCCTTGCCGCCGATCGCCGCCGACATCAGGATCACCACGGTGGCCGGTCCCAGGCGCCAGTTGGCCGGATAGTTTTGCAACAGCATGGCAACCAGCACCGATACCGCCAGCGCGATCAGCAAGGACAGGAAGCCCGGGCCGAACAATACCAGCGCCAGGCAAGCCACCACGCAGCCGTTCAGGGTATTGATCAGGCGCGCCTTGAAACTGGCCTTGGCCAGGTTGATGTCCGGTTCAGTCACGATGATCAGCGAAATCATGGCCCAGTAAGGCTCCTGCAAACCCAGCGCGCGCAAGCCATACCATGTGATCAGGGCGCCGGTAAGTATCTTGACCAGATAAACCAGCGCATTCTTTTTGGGGCTGATGAACTGAAATTCCATTGGTCCTTGCCTGTCGGTTTTAATACAGCGCGAGCGCCATTCTAGCCGAGAACCGGGATCACCCGATATTTTACGTTACACGGCAGCTGATGCAGGAACGTTCCAAGCGCCTCGGCTGTCACATTTATGGATTGCCATTCTGGCTAGAAAACCCTATATTCATTCAACGAAATTATCCACCAGGGCGCTTGCCTGCAGCGCCCGGCTATCGAGGAAACCATGCCGACGCCATTATCGATTTCCCGTCTGTCCCGCCGGACGACCTTCTCCATCGCACTCACCGCCCTATTCGCCATGACCAGCCTGCCCCTCCAAGCCGAAACACCCGCGACTCCCGTACAGTTCGCCTATGTTGGAACATATAACCCTAACGGCGAAGGAGTCTATCTGTTCAAGGTCGACGGCCAGTCCGGTGCGCTCAGCCGGGCCGGCCTTGCCAGCAGCCAGCCTAATCCGGCACAGCTGACCGCAGGCCTGGATGGCAAGACCTTGTATGTGGCCAGCGAAATCGCCAACTACAAGGATGGCCAGCACGGCAGCGTGGCGGCCTATGCCGTCAACCGCACCGACGGCGCGCTGAGCAAGTTGAATGAGCAGGATTCGCAAGGCGCGACACCGGCCTTCGTGACGCTTTCGGCCCAGGGAAAACATCTATTCGCCGCCAACTACGGCGGCGGCTCGGTGGCAGTGTTTCCGCTGGGCGCCGACGGCAGTCTGCAGCCGGCCTCATCGGTACAGCAAAGCAGCGGCACCCCCGGCGCAGCAAGGCCGGAAGCGGCGGTCGTCGGCAGCTTCACCGCCAGCGACCATAACGGACCGCATGCGCACATGATCGCCAGCGACCCCAGCGGCCGCTTCGTGTTCTCCACCGACCTCGGGCTGGACCGCATCTACCAGTGGCGCTTCGACCAGACCAGCGGCCGCCTGAGCCCGAACATGCCGGCGTTCATCAAGGCGTCCTCGGCCGGCGCCGGGCCGCGCCACTTCGTCTTTCATCCCAACGGCAAGTACGTGTATGTCATCAACGAAGAATCGTCGACGCTGACGCTGTATCACTTCGACCAGGCCAAGGGCACTTTGCAGGAACAGGATTCAGTCTCGACCTTGCCGAAAAACTACCAGGGCACGAATTTCGCCTCGGGCCTGATCCTCAGCCCCGACGGCCGCTTCGCCTATGTCGCCAACCGGCTGCGCAACAGCATTGCGCAGTTTGCCATCGGCGCCGAGGGCAAGCTGACCTGGGTGGAGGATACCTGGACCCGCGGCGATTATCCGCGCAGCATCGTGATCGGGCCGCAAGGGCGCTTCATGTATGCGCTGAACCAGCGCAGCGACAACATCACCCAGTTCGCCATCGACAAGCAAAGCGGCAGGCTGGAATTCATCGACCGCTATACCGGGCTGGGCAGCCCGTCGCAGATGGTGTTCCTGCCGTAATTTATTTGAGGACGGCGGCGTGCAGGCGGATGGCTTCCTGCACGAACGGCATCAGTTCGGCGCCGCCTTCGTGGTCGACATAGGCCAGCAGTTCGCGCCGCATGCGCGGCTCCCAGCTACGCTTCAGATGAGTGATCAGGTCCGTCATGGCTTGCGGACGGTCCGGCATGGTGTCAAAAAATGCGCCGATCTGATTCGCCATTTTCACCAGATGTTCCAGATTCATTGCGTCTACCTTTTCTGCTGCAAGACTGTGTTTAAGAACTAAGCTGGCGCCAGGCGCTGCGGATGGGCATACACCACGTGGCCCGGCTGCCGCACGAAACCCAGCAGGGTGACGCCGGCCTGCTCCGCCAGCCGGATTGCCAGCGCAGTCGGCGCCGAGACCGCGACGATGAAGCCGCAGCCCATGCTGGCTGCCTTCTGTACCATTTCATAACTGGCGCGGCTGGTGATCAATATCGCGCCGCTGGCAAAATCCACCGGCGGATCCAGCTGCATCAGGCCGCCGATCAATTTATCGAGCGCGTTGTGGCGGCCGACATCTTCCCGCACCAGGCCGATATTTCCATCCGCTTGCAACCAGGCCGCGGCGTGCGTCGCTCCCGTAACCTGCTGCAAATGCTGTTGCTTCTGCATCTCCGCCATCGCCGCGTAAATCGCCGCCGCGGAAAAGCGCGCATGCGACACTACCGGCGCCGGCTTGCGCACTGCCTGCTGCAAGGTTTCCGCCCCGCACAAGCCGCAGCCGGTGCGGCCGGTCAGGTTGCGCCGCTTTTCCTTGAGCGCCACGAAGCGTTCCGTGGCGATCTGCATCTGCACCTGGATCCCCTCTTCAGCCATGACTATGTCGCAATCGAACAGCTCGCTGCGGTCTTGCAAGATGCCTTCCGTCAGGGAAAAGCCCAAGGCAAAATCTTCCAGATCGGCCGGCGAGGCCATCATCACCGCGTGCGAAATGCCGTTGTACTCCAGCGCCACCGGCACTTCTTCTGCCACCATATCGTGGCTGCGGCTGTTGCTGACACCGCCGTTACGCCAGCGCTCCACTGCTACCTCGGTGCTGCTGGCGTATTCTGGTAAGGCCATATGCTTTCCTCTGTACTGTTATTTGGTGACGGCTGCCTCCGTCCCATGCTCCGCCTGTCCTTGCAGCAGTTTCAGCTGCTGCTCGGTAAAGCGGCTGAACTGTTGCTGCCATGTGGACGGCTGGCTGACCGGCAGCACCTGCACCGCGGTGACCTTGTATTCCGGACAATTGGTGGCCCAGTCCGAATTATCGGTGGTGATCACGTTGGCGCCCGATTCCGGGAAGTGGAAGGTAGTGTAAACCACGCCCGGCTGCACCCGCTCGGTCACTGTCGCCCGCAGCACGGTCTGGCCGGCGCGCGATTCGATGCCGACCCAGTCGTCGTCCTTGATGCCGCGGTCCTCAGCGTCGTGCGGATGGATTTCCAGCCGGTCTTCGCTATGCCATTCGACGTTCTCGGTGCGGCGGGTCTGGGCGCCGACATTATATTGCGAGAGGATGCGGCCGGTGGTCAGGATCAATGGGAATTTCAGCGTCACTTTTTCATCGGTAGCGAAGTACTGGGTATTGATGAACTTTCCCTTGCCGCGCACGAACTGGCCGATATGCATGATCGGCGTGCCTTGCGGCGCTTCGTCGTTGCACGGCCACTGCAGGCTGCCGGCTTGGTCCAGCTTGGCGTAGCTGACACCGTGGAAGGTCGGCGTCAAGGCCGCGATCTCGTCCATGATCTGCGATGGATGCGTGTAGTTCATCGGATAACCCAGCGCATTGGACAGCGCCACGGTCACTTCCCAGTCCGATTTCCCGGCCTTGGCCGGCATCACCTTGCGTACCCGCGAAATGCGGCGTTCCGCGTTGGTGAACGTGCCGTCCTTTTCCAGGAACGAGGAACCTGGTAGGAACACATGTGCGTACTTGGCAGTCTCGTTGAGGAACAGGTCTTGCACGACGATGCATTCCATCGCCGCCATGGCGGCGGTGACGTGCTGGGTGTTCGGGTCCGACTGCACGATATCTTCGCCTTCGCAGTACAGCCCCATGAAGCTGCCGTCCAGCGCGGCATCGAACATGTTCGGAATGCGCAAACCCGGTTCCGGACTGAGCGTAACGCCCCAGACCTGTTCAAACTCGCCGCGCACGGTGCTGTCGGAGACGTGGCGATAACCCGGCAGTTCATGCGGAAAGGAGCCCATGTCGCAGGAGCCCTGCACATTGTTCTGGCCGCGCAGCGGATTGACGCCGACACCTTCGCGGCCGACATTGCCGGTCGCCATCGCCAGGTTGGCGATGCCGATCACCATGGTCGAACCTTGCGCATGTTCGGTGACGCCGAGGCCGTAGTAGATGGCGCCGTTGGCGGCGCTGGCATACAGACGCGCGGCGCCGCGCAGCTGCTCGGCCGGCACGCCGGTGATCTCGGCCGCGGCTTCCGGCGAGTGCTCCGGACGCAGCACGAATTCCTTCCAGTCGGTATACGACTTCTGATCGCAACGCTCGGCGACGAAGTCCGGCTTTTCCAGGCCTTCCGACAGGATCACATACGCCAGTGCAGTGATCAGCGCAACGTTGGTGCCCGGGCGCAGCTTCAGGTGGAACGCCGCCTGCACATGCGGCGACTTGACCATGTCGGTAGTACGCGGATCGACCACGATCAATTGTGCGCCCTGGCGCAAGCGACGCTTCATCTGCGAGGCAAACACCGGATGCGCGGCGACTGGATTGGCGCCGATCACCATGATCACGTCGGCCTGCATGACCGAATCGAAGGTCTGGGTGCCGGCCGATTCGCCCAGCGTCTGCTTGAGGCCGTAGCCGGTGGGTGAATGGCAAACCCGGGCGCAGGTATCGACGTTATTGTTGCCGAACGCCGCCCGCACCAGCTTTTGCACCAGATAGGTCTCTTCGTTGGTGCAGCGTGAAGAGGTAATGCCGCCTATCGAATCCTTGCCGTACTTGGCCTGGATGCGGCGGAATTCGCCGGCCGCATAGGCCAGCGCTTCATCCCACGACACTTCGCGCCAGGGATCGGTGATCTTGCTGCGTATCATGGGCTTGGTGATGCGGTCCTTGTGCGTCGCATAGCCCCAGGCAAAGCGGCCCTTGACGCAGGAGTGGCCATGGTTGGCCTGGCCATCCTTGTGCGGCACCATGCGCACCACCTGGTTGCCCTTCATCTCCGCCTTGAACGAACAGCCGACCCCGCAATAGGCGCAGGTGGTGATCGCGCTGTGCTCAGCCTGGCCCAGCATGATCACGGTCTTTTCGGTCAGGGTGGCGGTCGGGCAGGCTTGCACGCAGGCGCCGCAAGAGACGCATTCGGAATCCATGAAATCCTGCATCTGGCCGGCCGACACGCGCGATTCGAAACCGCGGCCGTCGATGGTCAACGCGAAGGTGCCCTGGGTTTCTTCACATGCACGCACGCAACGGTTGCAGACGATGCATTTGGAGGGATCGTAGGTGAAGTAAGGATTCGATTCATCCTTCTTCATTTTCAGATGGTTCTCGCCTTCGTAGCCGTAGCGTACTTCGCGCAGGCCGGTGACGCCTGCCATGTCCTGCAGTTCGCAATTGCCGTTGGTCGGGCAGGTCAGGCAGTCGAGCGGATGGTCGGAAATATAGAGCTCCATGACGCCGCGCCGGATATCGGCCAGTTTAGGCGTCTGGGTACGGACCTTCATGCCAGGCTCGCACGGCGTGGTGCAGGAAGCCGGATAGCCTTTGCGGCCGTCGATCTCCACCAGGCACAGGCGGCAGGAACCAAACGGTTCCAGGCTGTCGGTAGCGCATAGCTTGGGGACGTTGATGCCGGCCTCGACTGCGGCCCGCATCACCGAAGTGCCGGCCGCGACTTCGACGTTGACGCCGTCGATTTCGAGGGTCACCAGCTGGGTAGCCGTTTTGGCGGGAGTGCCGTAGTCGAGTTCGTTAAGCTGATTCATCACATACTCCTGGTTCCGACAAATTTTTTATCCATCGCTGTGTAGGGTGGGCACGCTTTTGTGCCCACGCTGTAGCGCTGTCCGCGTGGGCACAAAAGCGTGCCCACCCTACCAATTTCTCAAGCGGCCTGGCCGAGTTCGCCCTTGCCGAAATCTTCCGGGAAATGATCGAGCGCCGACAGCACCGGCAGCGGCGTCATGCTGCCCATGGCGCACAGCGAGCCGTTGACCATGGTGTCGCACAGATCGCGCAGCAGCTTGATCTGCTGTGGCTGACCGGCGACGATCTTGTCGATCACCTCCACCCCACGGGTAGAACCGATGCGGCAAGGCGTGCATTTTCCGCAGGATTCGACCGCGCAGAATTCCATCGCGTATCTGGCCTGCTTCGCCATATCGACGCTGTCGTCAAACACGACGATGCCGCCATGCCCCAGCATGCCGCCGACTGCCGCCATGGCTTCATAATCGAGCTTGGTGTCGAACAGCGACGGCGGCAGATAGGGTCCCAGCGGGCCGCCGACCTGCACCGCGCGGATCGGCTTGCCGCTGGCAGTGCCGCCGCCAAAGTCTTGCAGCAGTTCGCGCAGGGTCACGCCAAAGGCTTTTTCCACCAGGCCGCCGCGGCGGATATTGCCGGCCAGTTGCATCGGCAGCGTGCCCAGCGAACGGCCCATGCCGTAGTTCTTGTAAAAGGCCGCGCCACGCGCCAGGATGATAGGCACGGACGCCAGCGAGATCACATTGTTGATGACGGTCGGCTGGCCGAACAAACCCTCGATGGCGGGCAGCGGCGGCTTGGCGCGCACCACGCCGCGCTTGCCTTCCAGGCTTTCCAGCAAAGCGGTTTCTTCGCCGCAGATATAGGCGCCGGCGCCCTTGCGCACTTCCAGATAGAAGCTGCTGGCCGAGCCGAGGATGTTGTCGCCGAGGTAGTTGGCGCTGTTCGCCGTGGCGATCGCATGGTTCAGCGCCGCGATGGCATGCGGATATTCCGAGCGGACGTAGATATAGCCGCGCGTGGCCCCCACTGCCAGCGCCGCAATCGTCATGCCCTCGATCAGCATGAAGGGATCGTCTTCCATCACCATGCGGTCGGAGAAGGTGCCGGAATCGCCTTCGTCGGCATTGCAGACGATGTACTTTTGCGCGGCGACGGTCGCGGCTACCGTCTTCCACTTGATCCCAGTCGGAAAAGCCGCGCCGCCGCGGCCGCGCAAACCGGAGTCAAGCACTTCTTGCACCAGCGCAGCGCTCGGCATGGTCAAGGCGCGCCGCAAGCCTGCATAGCCTTCGTGCGCCAGGTAGTCCGGCAGCGAGAGCGGATCGGTGATGCCGACGCGGGCAAAGGTCAGGCGTTCCTGTTGTTTCAGATAGGGGATTTCTTCCACCAGTCCGAGCGCCGAACCATGCTGGCCGCCGCTGAGGAAACCGGCGTCGAACAGCGCGGCGACATCGTCGGCTTCGACCGGACCGTAAGCGATGCGCCCGGCCGCGGTCGCCACTTCAACCAGCGGCTCCAGCCAGAACATGCCGCGCGAGCCGTTGCGCACCAACTTGATGCTGATGCCGCGCTGCGCCGCCTGCTGCACAATGGCCGCGGCGACCTGGTCGGCGCCGAGAGCGAGCGCGGTGGAATCGCGCGGGACATAAATGGTGACTGCTGTGTCGAGAGCGTTCATTGCACACCTCGCTTGGCGCGCAGCAGGCGATTGAATTTGTCGCTGCTGACGCGGGCGTGCAAATCATCGTCGATCTGCATGTTCGGGCCGCAGGCGCACTGGCCCAGGCAATACACTGGCTCCAGCGTGAACTGGCCATCGCTGCTGGTGCCGTGGAAATCGCAGCCGAGGGCTGCCTTGGCGTGCGCCACCAGCGCATCGGCGCCGACCGCCTGGCAGGCTTCGGCGCGGCAGATCTGCACAATGTGGCGGCCTGCCGGCTGCTGGCGGAAATGGTGATAGAAGCTGATCACGCCGTGCACTTCGGCACGCGAGAGGTTCAGCTCATCGGCGATCAGCGGCACCACGGATGGCGGCACATAGCCGAGCGCGTCCTGGATGGCATGCAGCACGGGCAGCATGGCGCCCGGCAGCATCTTGAATTCTTGAATAATGGATCTGACCTGATTCAGGTCGACAGACGGGTCCGACGGCACAGCTTGCGGAACGCTAGCTTCGATTTGCATCTTCACAACAGTCTCCTACCGGGATTCAGCACTACAAAAGGCGCTCCGATCGAATGCTGTTCTTATGTACAGCGATGCATCCTGGTCAGCGTGCCGCGGTGTGTCTTGAAATCTGTGTTGCCATTACTGTTTTTATGCTTTTATCAAACTGCCTTGTTACCGGGACAGAGCAGTGCGCCACGCTGCGTTGGCTTGCACGCCCTGTCCCTCTGCTACATGTACTGCGTTTGTCTATTTAGTTGCCTATCCACTTGCCCTAAATACTTACTTGAACAGCACCGCCGATTTTTGCAGGGTGATCGAAATCCCCCAGATCAGCGGAATCACCACCGCTGCCCACGACAGCCACAACAGCGCAGGATTGCCGCCGCTGCCGATACGCGCCATGACTTCCGGCGGCAGCACTGCCTCGCCCTTGGCCGAAGCCTGCTCATGCGCCAGCTGCTTTTCGCGCGCCAGTTCTTCCGGCGTCATGAAATGCTTGGCGGCAATCGGGCGGATCATCAAATTGCACAGCAAGCCCAGCACCAGCATGCCAGCCAGGATGTACATGGTGGTGTTGTAAACCGATTCACGCGGCATGCCGAGGCCAAGCTGGTACTCGCGCATGTAGTTGACCACCACAGGTCCGAGAATCCCGGCGGTAGCCCAGGCAGTCAGCAGACGGCCATGGATCGCGCCTACCATCTGTGTGCCGAACAAGTCCGCCAGATAGGCCGGCACGGTAGCGAAACCGCCACCATACATCGACAGGATCAAACACACTGCCCCCACGAACAACGCCACGTTGCCGCTCGCCCCCGACCATGGCAGGCTCACGTACAACACGAAACCAAGTACAAAGAACACTACATACGTCATCTTGCGTCCGATGTAATCCGAGCAGGTAGCCCAGAAAAAGCGGCCGCCGATATTGAACAGGCTGATCAAACCGGTAAAGCCGGCAGCAATCGCCGCAATCGCCTTCACCTGGTCGCCCGACAACTCGGAAAACTTTGTCGTCACACCCAGCAGGTGGCCGCCGAACATTTCTTGCAGCATCGGCGACGCCATGCCGATCACGCCGATACCTGCCGATACGTTCAGGCACAGCACCAGCCACACCAGCCAGAACTGCGGAATACCCCAGACTTTGCTGGCGTGCACGTGGTGCTGGGTGATCATGGTATTGCTGCTGGCCGCCGGCGGGGTCCAGCCAGCCGGCTTCCAGCCGCTAGGCGGAATCCGGTAGCCGAAAGCGCCAGCCATCATGAACACCAGGTAAATCAACGCCATCACTACAAACGTCTGCCACACGCCGACCGAGGTATCGGTAGCGAAATGCTTCATCAGCTTGTCCGCGAGCGGGCTGCCGATCAGCGCGCCGCCGCCAAAACCCATGATGGCCATGCCGGTCGCCATGCCGCGGCGGTCCGGAAACCATTTGATCAGGGTCGACACCGGCGAGATATAACCCAGTCCGAGGCCGACGCCGCCGATCAGGCCGGAGCCGAGCCAGATCAGCCAGATCTGATGTTCATACACGCCCAAAGCCGAGATCAGCAAACCGCCGCACCAGCACAGCGCAGCCACGAAACCGGCCTTGCGCGGACCAACGTGCTCCAGCCAGCCACCCCAGATTGCCGCCGATGTTCCCAGCAAGACGAAGAACATGGTGAAGATCCAGCCCAGCATCGAAATCTTCCAGTCGCAATTGCTTGCGAATATTTCAGCCAAGAAACTCATATCCTTGGCGCAAACCACCGATTCCTTGATCCCGATCGCCTTTGACAACGGCAGCCAGAACACTGAGAAACCATAAGCCATGCCAATACACAGATGTATCGCCAACGCCGCCGGCGGCACCAGCCAGCGGTTGAATCCCGGACCTGCAATGGTCCGTTGTTTGTCTAGAAACCCCATCTAATTCCCCCCGGAAATGAAAAAGTATTATATGTACCATAGGTAATTACTTACATATAGTTTTATGTGTGAAATATTTTCATTTCCCTTACATGAACGAAAAATATCACTAGCGGCGCGCATACTCAATAGGCTATATTTTGCATAATGTTTAAAGTCAAAATCAAACCGCACTGGGAAATTTCGCGCGACGCCGAGCCGCCGTTGGATACTGCCGTGCTATTGACATTGCTGACGGCAATCCAGGAAACCGGCTCGATCGCCAACGCCGCCAAGCAGATCGGCAACTCATACCGCCACGCCTGGGGCTTGCTGCGCGAAGCGGAAAAGATGTTCGGCCACCCCTTGATACAAACTGGACGCGGCCGTGGCAGTGAATTATTGCCGCTGGCGGAAAAACTGATCTGGGCCGATCGCCGCATCGCCGCCCGGCTATCGCCGACGCTGGAAAGCCTGGCTTCGGAACTAGAGGGGGAATTGAGCAAGGCGGTCAGCGTCCAGCCGCAGGTAATCCGGCTCAACGCCAGCCATGGCTTTGCGGTGGCGGCGCTGCTCAGCCAGTTGAACGAACAGCAGGTACCGGTGGAACTGCGCTATCGCAACAGCGCTGACGCCGTGGCGGCGCTAGCGCGCGAGGAATGCGACCTGGCGGGCTTCCATGTGCCGCTGGGAGAGTTTGAAGAAGCAGCGGTGGCCGGCTACAGCCATTGGCTGGACAAGAACAAGCACTGTCTGATCCATCTGGCGGTCCGCAACCAGGGCTTGATGGTGGCGCCCGGCAATCCGAAACATATAGTCAGCCTGGCCGACCTCAGCCGCGACGGCGTGCTGTTCGTCAATCGCCAGCCCGGCTCCGGCACCCGCATGCTGCTGGAGCTGATGCTGTCGCGGCAAGGCTTGTCGCCGACCGCCATCGACGGCTTCGAGACCGCCGAATTCACGCACTCGGCGATTGCCGCTTTTATTGCCAGCGGCATGGCCGATGTCGGTTTCGGCGTCCAGACCGCCGCCGAACGCTTCGGCCTGGACTTCATTCCCCTGATCCGCGAGCGCTACTTCTTTGCCGTGCCTATCAGCGTCATGAAAGATCCCTTGATGCAGCAAGTCATCGGCATCCTGCAGTCAGCCTCGTTCCGCGACATCGTCAACCAGCTGCATGGCTACGACGGCAACGCCACCGGCGAGATCCTGACGCTTGCCAAGGCGTTCAAGAGCCTGCACTAGCAGGCGCGGTAGCGGCGCCGTCCGGCCCGGACACGCCGTACATGAATTTATTTCCACATAGCACTAACCATCGAGCGCCTTTATGCGCAATGATCTATATAAATCATTGTGGAATGCAAAGATGAATCTAAAATAGCGCATTATTTCCGATGAAATTATCATTTGCATAATATTTTATCCGGCAGCACACTCCCAAGCGCCGAAGAAACCGTTTGCTTGTTGATATGAATCGAACACTTTACCGATATTTACAGGAGATATTCAATGAAACGAATTTTCAATCTGAGTCTGTGCGTACTGTCCGCTGCACTGTTGCTGGCGGCCTGCGGCAAGCAGGAACCGAAAACCACGGCAGCGGCCGAACCCAAGGTCTACCTGGTCGGCGCCGAAGCGACTTTTGCACCGTTTGAATATCAGAATGAACAAAAGGAAATCGTCGGCTTCGATGTCGATGTCATGAACGCCATCGCCGACAAGGCCGGCTTCAAGATCAAGTTCGTCAACACCCCGTTTGAAGGCATCTTCAACTTCCTGGCGCAAGGCGACCGCGACCTGCTGGCGTCGGCTATCACCATCACCGACGAACGCAAGCAGACCGTCGATTTTTCCGAACCCTACTTCGAGGCGAACCAGCTGATCGTGGTGCCCAAGGATTCCAAGGTCGCCAAGTTTGCCGACCTGAAGAACATGAAGGTCGGCGTGCAAAGCGCCACCACCGGCGATGAAATCGTGCAGAAGGAACTGGGCAAGAGTAATCCGAACATCAAGCGTCTGGAATCGGCGACGCTGGTGATGAAAGAACTGGAAGGCGGCGGCGTCGAGGCGGTTGTCTCCGACAATGGCGTGATCAAGAACTACATCAAGAACAATCCTTCGGAAGGCTTCCGCTTCATCGCCGATCCGGAATTTCCTAAAGAGTACTACGGTATCGCCGTCAAGAAGGGCAATGCCGAGCTGCTGGCCAAGGTCAACCAGGGACTGGCGGCGATCAAGGCCGACGGTACCTACGACAAGATTTACGCCAAGTATTTCGCCGACACAGCCAAATAAGCCGGGAGACAACATGAAACGACGATATCTTCCCGCGCTGGCCCTGCTGTGCTCGCTGACGCTTCTGGCGGCATGCGGTAAAAAAGAGGACACTGCCGCTGCGGCTGCTGCGCCTAAGGAATACGTGGTCGGCGCCGACGGCGCATATGCACCCTTCGCCTCCGAGAACGAACAGAAGGAACTGGTCGGCTTCGACGTCGAAATCATGAAGGCAGTGGCCGACAAGGCCGGCATCAAGGTCAAGATCGTCAATACCCCGTTCGACGGCCTGTTCAATGCGCTGGCCCAGGGCGATCGCGACATCCTGATCTCCACCATCACGATCAACGACCAGCGCAAGCAAAGCATGGACTTCTCCGAGCCCTACTTCGTCGCCAAGCAACTGATCGTGCTGCCGGCCGGCTCCAAGGTGACCAAATTCGAAGATCTGAAAGCCCAGAAAATCGGCGTCCAGAGCGGCACCACGGCAGATGAAGCGGCGCAAAACCTGGTCGGCAAGAACAGCCCCAGCGTCAAGCGCTTCGAATCGATGCCGCTGGCGTTCCAGGAACTGGAAGGCGGCGGCGTCGACGCCGTGGTCGGCGACAATGGCGTGGTCACCAATTTCGTCAAGAACAATCCGGGCAAGAATTTCCGCATCGTCAACGATCCGGCTTTCCCCAAAGAGTACTACGGCATCGCGGTCAAGAAGGGCAACAGCGAACTGCTGGCCAAGCTCAACCACGGCCTGGAACTGATCAAGGCGGACGGCACCCAGGACCGCATCTACAAGAAATATTTCGCCGACGAGAAGCTGTAAATCCCGTTTCATTGCCGATACTGAACCTGATCGCCAGCCGATTTATTTTTGCGAGTACACCATGAAAAAATTGTTAAGCCGCTACCTGCCGCTGTGCGCCCTGAGCCTGGGCCTGCTGGCCGTCGGCGCCTGCGGTAAAAAGGAAGAAGCGCCGGCCGCGGCAGCCAAACAGACCCTGTACGTGGTCGGGGTGGAATCGGCTTATGCGCCGTTCTCCGCCGAAAACGAAAAAAAGGAAGTGGTCGGTTTCGATATCGATCTGATGAAGGCGATCGCGGCAAAGATCGGCATCGAGGTGAAATTCATCCCGACGCCGTTTGAAGGAATCTTCAACTTCCTGGCACAAGGCGACCGCGACCTGCTGATTTCCGCCATCACCATCACCGACGAGCGCAAGCAGACGGTGGATTTTTCGACACCCTATTTCGAAGCCAGCCAGCTGATCGCCGTCCCCCAAGGTAATACCACGGTCAAGCAGTTCAGCGACCTGAAGAACCTGAAGATCGGCGTGCAAAGCGCCACTACCGGCGACGAAGTGGTGCAGAACCTGGTCGGCAAGAACAACCCCAGCATCAAGCGCTTCGACTCGACCACGCTGGCCCTGAAGGAACTGGAAAGCGGCGGCGTCGATGCCGTGGTGGCCGACGATCCGGTGGTGCGCAATTACATTACCAACAATCCCTCCGCCAGCTTCCGCGTGGTGACCGATGGCGGCTTCCCCAAGGAGTACTATGGGATCGCCGTACGCAAAGGCAACACCGAACTGCTGGAGAAAATCAACAAGGGGCTGGCCGAGGTCAAGGCGGATGGCAGTTTCGACAAGATTAACCAGAAGTATTTTGGCAACGCCAAGTAAGGCGTGATGAGGCGCAGACTGCCGTTTTTTGGCGGTCTGCGGCAACTACGGTATAATTTTCCGCTAATTTTTTAATATCCTTATGCGCAGCCTGCCGATTGCCGATCCCGGCTTGCGCGTCCGCCTTCATCCTCGCATCATTTCTTCTCAATAATTTATGGATTTCCGCTGGAGCATCATACAAGGCTACGCCCCGCTATTCGTCAAAGGCTTCTTCATGACGCTGCAGGTCGCCGTGATCAGTATCATCATCGGCACCATCCTCGGATTATTTCTAGGCATGCTGCGCCTGGCTGAAGTCAAGCATGGACCATGGAAGTGGCCCTTCCGCGTTGTGAAGGGCCTGGCCAGCTTCTACGTTGCCTTCTTCCGCGGCACGCCGCTGTTCGTGCAGATCCTGCTGATCCACTTCGCCGTCATGCCGGTGCTGATCCACCAGGACAACGGCTTGCTGATTTCCGGCGAACTGGCGCGCACCATCAAGCAAGACTATGGCGCCTTCATTTCGGGCGTGGTCGCCTTGTCGCTCAATGCCGGCGCCTATATCTCCGAAATTTTCCGCGCCGGCATCCAGTCTATCGACCGCGGCCAAAGCTATGCCGCCTCCAGCCTCGGCATGGGCTACAAGGCAACCATGCGCTATGTGGTGCTGCCGCAAGCCTTCCGCCGCATGCTGCCGCCGCTCGGCAACGAAGCCATCACCCTGCTCAAGGACTCTTCGCTGGTATCCGCCATCGGCCTGGCCGAACTGGCTTACGCGGCGCGTACAGTGGCCGGCGCCTATTCGCGTTACTGGGAACCGTACATCACCATTTCGGTGGTCTATTTCGCCATGACGATGATATTGGCGACACTGGTGGGCCGGCTGGAAAAGAAATACGCGGCGCCGCATCACCGCTGATCGCAGTCTTCCTTGCATCGAAAAAGCCCTTGTCTTCTGTCATGAAGCAAGGGCTTTTTTGTCGCTAGTCGATTTCCGACAAGCGCCCATCTACCGTCAGCAGCGCCGTGCGCAGGCGCTTGTCGGCAAACACCGGCTGCGCTGCCTGCCGGTAGCTGCGCAGCTGGGCGGTATATGCCGCCAGCTCGCTGTCGAGCAGATTGCGCTTGTAGTCGAGGATCCAGACTTCGTTCTCGAACACCACCACGCGGTCAAAACGCAGTACTACGTTGTCGGCGATGATTTCCATTTCATTGCGCGCATGCTGATACAGGGCCGGATTGAAAAAGTGTTCCAGCTCGCTTTGCCCAAGGACCGTCTGTGCCTGTTGCCGCACCTGCTTTGCCAGCGCCAGCGGACAAGGCAGCCAGCGCGCGATGGTTTCTGCGTCAGGCAACACTATCGGCCATTGCCCGTGCTGGGTGACGCGTTCCAGCAAGCCATGCAAGGCGACCCCTTCGGCGATCGCCTGGTTATCGAAAGTCGCTGCCACAACGGCCTGCGGCGGCGGCAACTGCGGCGGGTCGAAAATTTCTTGCTGGAAGCGCTCGGCCTCGCCGCCTGCGACGGCATCGGCGACGCTTGCATCAAACGTCGTTTCCGGCACCAGTTCCAGCCTGGCATACCAGCTGTCTTCCGTGACACCGCCGCTTCTGCCGGCGACGCCGCTGACGATCAGCAGCTGCTTGGCGCGGGTAGTGGCGACGTACAGCAGATTCCAGTCTTCCTGCGTCTTGAAGCCTTCCTCGGCCGCGAACAGAGGATCACGTGCAGCCCCGCGTTCGGCGCTGCTGCCGAACGCTGAAAAATGCCGGGGCGCCTCCGCATCCTGCGGCCAGTCGCACAGGATGCCGTAGTCGTCGCGCGCCGGCTTGCTGTGATTGGCGTCGAGCAGCGCCACTACCGGCGCTTCCAGCCCCTTGGCGCTATGCACGGTGAGGATGCGCACGGCATCGGTGGCGGCAGCTATGCTGGCTTCATCGGGCATGTCGCCGGCATGCTGCAGGCCGCGCAAGGCGTCGATGAATTTCGGCAGGCTGGGATAGCGGCCGGCATCCATGTTCAGCGCCAGCTCGACGAAGGTTTCGATATTGCCGATGGCCTGGCTGCGCACCAGCGGCGCTGCCGCCTGGGCATAACGCGCCAGCAACTGGCCCTGGTGCAGAATCTGGTCCAGCAAGTCGTGCACCGGCAAGCGCGGCGCCGCCAGCAGCCATTGCTCCAGCAGGGCGACAGCGCGCTGCAGTACCGGCGGAGCAGGTTCAACTGCAGCCGCCGCACGCAGGCGCGCCCACCAGCCGCGCTCGCCGCGCTGCGCCAGGGCGATCAGGTCGTCGTCGCTGGCGCCGAAGATCGGCGATTTCAGCACATGGCCGAGCGCGCGCGCATCGTCCGGCGTGATCAGGAATGTCAGCAAAGCAATCAGGTCGGAAATTTCCAGCGACTCCAGCAAGCCGCCGCGCTTGTCGGACATGAAAGGAATGCCGGCGTCGCGCAAGGCGCTCTCGTAGGCGCCGAGATGGCTGCGCTTCTTCACCAGCAACATTACATCCGACCAGCGCAAGCTGCGGCTACCGTTTTCCTGCCGCACGCTGAGGCTCTGGCGGGCCTGCCACAGCGCTTGCGCCAGCTGCGCGCCTTCATCGCGACGACGCGCATCTTCCGACTCTTCACGCGCGGTGACCAGCGGATTGCGCAGGCCCGGCGCAGATGCGTCGTCGGCCGCGTCGTCGCCCGCCTGCCTGATCAGCGGCAAGCGCCACACCGCACCACCGCTTTCGCCCAGCGTGGTTTGCGGCGAAAACAAGGGATTGGCGCGGAAACCGGCGTTCAGCACATCGACGATATTGCTGGCGTTGCGGCGCGTCTGGTTGGCCTGCAATACCGCGGCGCCCTGCTCCTGCAATAAGCTGCGGGCGGCTTCAAACACGCGCGGCTCGGCGCGGCGAAAGCGGTAGATCGATTGCTTGGGGTCGCCCACCACGAAGACGCTGGGCTGGCCGGCGTCTTCGCCATAGGCGCTGAGCCAGGCCCGCACGATGCTCCATTGCAGCGGATTGGTGTCCTGGAATTCATCCAGCAGGATATGCTTGTAGCGGGTGTCAAGCCGGCTCTGCAGGTAAGCTGCGCTCTCCGGATTGGTCAGCAGGCGGTAAGCTTGCCATTCCAGATCGGCGAAATCGAACACGCGCTGCTCCGCCTTGAGCGCCTGGTAGCAGTCCAGATAGGCATTGCCGACGCTGAACAGATGCCGGTTCATGCTCAGCACGGTGCGCTCGTAGCTACGCTTGCGCAGCAGTTTCAGCGCCGTGCCGGTGGCGCCGAACTGCTCGTCGAAAGCGTCGAGCGCATCGCCGCCCAGGCTGTTTTCCAGCGCCTTGAGAAAGTCCTTGGTCTTGCCATTGCTGCGCGGCTTACCGTTATCGTCGAAAAACTGCTGGCACAGGGCGTCGAAATTTTCCACCGCAGCGCCGGCGGTCAGCGCCATCTCGATCGCAGTGGCGCGTTTCTGGTTGGTGGCAGAACCCTGGCCCAGCAGCCAGGCGATCTGCTTCACCTGCGCCAATAATTTCTCGTCTGCCCAGAGCGACAAGCGGGCATCGGTGTCTGCATCTTCGCCGCACAGTTCGCGCAGCCATTCCAGCGGCACGGCGGCGCCCTGGCGGATCACCGCCCACCACTCTGCCCGCTTGTCGATGAAGGCATTGAGCAGTTTCCTGGTACTGAAATCGCCAGTCAACTGATACATGGCCAGCAAATCCTGTTTGACGGCGTCGTTTTCTTCATCGTTAAGCGATTGCATGAAACGCAGATAGGCATCCGCCAGCAACTCACCCGTCTTTTCGGTAAGCGAGTAGCCGTGCGGCACGCCAGAGGCCAGCGGTGCGATCTGCAGCAACCGCGCAAACCAGCTGTGAAAGGTGTCGATCGACAGGCTCTGCGGACTGGCCAGCACCCTTTCGTACAGATTGCGCGCGGCGGGCAGCACCTGCGCCAGCTCCTGCGGCGCAATGCCGCGTTCCAGCAGCAGCGTGCGCACTTTGGCCTCGGGCTGCAGCGCCAGGTCATGCAGCAATTCCAGCAGGCGCTCGCGCATTTCCTGCGCCGCCTTGCGGGTAAAGGTAATCGCAAGCAATTCCGACGGCGCTGCGCCGGCCAGCAGCAGGCGCAGCATGCGCGCCACCAGCAGCCAGGTCTTGCCGCTGCCGGCGCAGGCTTCCACCACCACTGACTGGCGCGGATCGCAGGCGGCATTGGTGAAATCCTGCGCTTCAACCACATTGCCGTTCAGGCGGTAGGCGCTCGGCAGAGCCATTGCTTCGTCCATCACCAGGCTCCCTTGCGGCACAGGCCGCGCACATCGCAATACTGGCAAACCGCAGCAACGCCGTTGGCAGGCAGGCCGACGCCACCGGCAATCGCCTCCACGTTGATCCTGATCTGCGTCGCCAGCGCGCCTTGCGCCTGGTCATAGTCAGGCGCACTGACATCGCCGACCTTGTCCTTGGTGGTTTCCAGCGCGACGTAATGGGCCGAGGCTACAGGCCGGTCGGACAGCAAGCCGTAGAACGCCAGCTGATGATCTTCGTGGTCTTTCAGTTTCTTGTTCAGCGCCAGCAAGTTGTTGGTCTTGTAGTCGAGCACGGCGCGTTCGCCGGCGTCGTTTTCATCGATGCGGTCAATCCGGCCGTGCAGGGTCAGGTCGCGCTCCGCCAGCGGCAGCAGCTTTTCATACGCCTGTTCGCCAAAGACAAAACGCCATCCTTCGGCTTCATGCTGATTGGCCCATGCCACATACGGCGCGATCACCTTTTGCCAGCGCGCGTAATAACCGAGCGCAGCCGCATTCTTGCTGATGACGGCGTCGAACAGCTTTTTAGAGATCGCCGTCAGCAAGGCTTCACGTTGCGACGGCGGCAAGGGCTGGTCGCGCAGAGATTCGTGATAGGTCTCCAGGATCTCATGCAGCCAGCCGCCGTAGTCGCGCTTTTCCGGCAGATCAGACAGTTCATCGAGCGAGGCCAGCCCCAGCATGCGGCGGGCAAAGAATTGATATGGACAGGCGATGAAGCTGTTGTAAGCGCTGGCAGTCAGGCGTGCTGGCGTCAGCTGCGCCGCGGCCGGCGCCGGCATGCGCGACGGCCGCGGCTGCAGGCTTTGTACGGCAATCGCCGCCCGCAGTTCCGGCAAGGCCGCTGCGCCAGTACGCGCCAAGGTCAGCTGCAGGCGCTGGATCCAGGGGCTGACCGGATTCGGCTCGCCGTCCTTGTACGCCTGCCAGGACAGCACCACCAGAGGATTCAAGGCGAGCAGCTCGGCCACATCGCGCAATTGCTGGCGCTGGCGGCTCTCGCGCGTGGCCAGGCCCAGTTCGCGGCGCACGGTGTTGGCGAAGAACAGCGTTTCCTGCGGCTGCGACGGCAGGTGGTCGGCATCCGCGCCCACCATCAGCACGGCGTCGAAACTGCGCAGGCGCGCGCCGTTCAGCGGCAGCATGACGACCCGGCGGTCGTTGATGGCGCTGATGAAGCTGGTGTCGTCCAGCTGCAGGTTGACCAGCGCGCGCCACTCGGGAAACGAAAACAGGGCAGAAAAATCATTGCCCGGCGGCGCGATATTCTGCAGCAGCTGCAAGATCTGCTGGCCGGCCGAATCGGCATTCAGCGCGGCGCTCATGCCCAGCGCATCCAGCGCGGCAGCGGTGGTGGCGATCCAGTCGCGCAGATTCTTGCGGCCGCTGAACAATCCGGCCTGTTGCGCCAGCAGGGCCACCGTCTTTTGTTCTGCCGGCGCGGCGCTGAGCGCGCTGGTCACCGCGCGCCATTCGCCGAGCACGTTGGCGCGCCGCAGCAGCAATTCGATCTTCATCACCAGCGCCGATTTGTTGGCGATGCTGTCCTGTTCATCCTGGCCACTATGCAGCAGATCGCTGGCTGCAGCCTTCAAGACGAACGGCGATTTCAGAAAATCGAGCAGGGCCGTGGTTTCTCCGCGCGCGGTGACGACATCGAACCATGCCGAGATGGCGGACGCGGCGCGGGTGGTAGATAGCTTCCAGCCGGTTTCGTCCGCCACATGGATCTGCGCCCGTTCCAGCAAGGCGCGGATGCGCCGCGCCACGACCCGGTCCTGGGCCACGATCGCCAGGCTGGTCTTGCCGGCCTGCAGCCAGTCGATCACCATTTGCGCGCCCTGTACGGCTTCATCCTCAACGTTCTGCGCTGCGCACAATGCCAGTTCCGTGGCGAGTGCGTAGTCAGTTGCAGGCGGCATCTGCTCAGCGCCGTCCGCGGCCTCCACCATCTCCGGCCACGCCAGTGCGTAAATCGGCGACAAGGCATGCGCGCGCCAGTCGAGGGTAATGGTCAGCACCTGCTGGCGACGTGCATAGGCATCGAGGAAGGCTTGCTCCAATGGTTCCGGCGCTACCGAGCTGATCCAGATCAGCGGTTGCGCAGAACTCTCTGCCAGTTGCAGCATTTGACTGAAGCGCGCGGCAATCGCGTCGTCGGCGTCCAGCTGGCTTTTCCAGATCGACCACACCAGCTGGGTTTCATCCGACAGCAGCTTGCGCGCATCCGGCGACAACTGCTCCAGCGCCTGCTGCCAGCGTTGTTCGGCTGCGCCGTCTTCAGCGTCGCCGCCGCCATGCAAGGACGGCAGCATAGCTTGCGTCAATTCATCTGATAGCGCTAACAAGGTCTGCGCCAGCGGCAGCAGATCGGTATTGCGGCGCGCGGTGAACAATTTCTTCAGCCAGCCATGTTGGCGCAATTCCGCATATAGCCGCATCAGGCGCTCACTCGCCGGCAACACATTCGGCAGGGGCGGCATGGTCATCAGCAGGCCTGACAGCGTGAAGAATTGCGGCGGCAGGAAAGTCCCGCCCAGCTGCGCGCTCAGCGCCGCTTTCAGCAGCTGGGCATGGGCAAAGGTCGGCAGGATAACGCGCCAGTGCGAAAAATCGCGCATGCCATCCTCGCCCGCACGGCAGCTCGCCAGCAAGGCGCTCGCTGCAGCGGGCCAGAAGTTGGCGGAAGGCGCGATGAATATTGACTTTAAGGACATGAGGCTCACTGAAGTGTTGCGGCGATGCAGGCAGTCTCGGGCGCGCAGCCCCGGAAAGCGGCCCAGCGGGGCTCTCTTTTGCAACAATTACCTGTCATTTTATGCGAGCCCCTCAAAAAATCCCTGCAAAATAAGATCATGCACCACACTTTTTATCAAAATCGGTTATTATTTAGTGAATATCCCGCCGCAACACCTCTTACCACACCCACAGAAACTTGAATTCGCGCACGGCATCCCCACTTATTCACTAGAATAGGGAACGCCGCAGGCAGCCACCAAGCAGGAATGGTAAGTCGTCTTGGCACACATTGATTATTTTTTCCCTCACACTGAGGAAACCATGAGCGAACATATTAAACACACATCCGACGCAGCTTTTGAAGCAGACGTACTCAAATCCGACAAACCGGTCCTGGTCGATTTCTGGGCTGAGTGGTGCGGTCCATGCAAGATGATCGCCCCGATCCTGGAAGAAGTGGCCAAGGAATACGGCGACAAGCTGCAGATCGTCAAGCTGGATGTGGATTCCAACCAGGCAGTACCAGCCAAGCACGGCATCCGCGGCATCCCGACACTGATCCTGTTCAAGAACGGTGTTCCAGCGGCACAAAAAGTCGGCGCCTTGGCCAAGGGCCAGCTGACCGCATTCATTGATTCGAATATATAATAAGAACCGCGGCGGTGCGCCCGCATCGCCGCTTGTGTTTTACTGACTACACCACGCAGTTCCCTCCCCCACCCAATATTTCCCATCCCGGGACACTCATACCTATGCATTTATCTGAATTGAAGGCGTTACACGTCTCCGCCCTGCTAGAAATGGCAATCGGCCTGGACATCGATAACGCAGCGCGTTTGCGCAAACAAGAACTGATGTTCGCGATCCTGAAAAAGCGCGCGAAATCAGGAGAACAGATTTTCGGCGACGGCGCCCTTGAAGTCCTGCCTGACGGCTTTGGCTTCCTGCGCTCGCCCGACGCCAGCTACATGGCGTCCACCGACGACATTTACATTTCGCCTTCGCAAATCCGCCGCTTCAACCTGCACACCGGCGATTCGATCGAAGGCGAAGTGCGCACACCGAAAGACGGCGAGCGCTATTTCGCACTGGTCAAGGTCGACAAGGTCAACGGCGAATCGCCGGAAGCGTCGAAGCACCGCATCCTGTTTGAAAACCTGACGCCGCTGCATCCGAACAAGCCGCTGCCGCTGGAACGCGACATGCGCGGCGAAGAAAACATCACCGGCCGCATCATCGACATGATCGCGCCTATCGGCAAGGGCCAGCGCGGTCTGCTGGTAGCTTCGCCGAAGTCCGGTAAATCGGTCATGCTGCAACACATTGCGCATGCGATCACCACCAACCATCCCGACACCGTGATGATCGTCCTGCTGATCGACGAACGTCCGGAAGAAGTGACCGAAATGCAGCGCTCGGTGCGCGGCGAAGTGGTGGCATCGACTTTCGATGAACCGGCCACACGCCACGTGCAGGTTGCTGAAATGGTGCTGGAAAAAGCCAAGCGCCTGGTCGAAATGAAAAAAGACGTCGTGATCCTGCTGGACTCGATCACCCGCCTGGCGCGCGCCTATAACACCGTGATCCCTGCTTCCGGCAAGGTGCTGACCGGTGGTGTCGACGCCAACGCGCTGCAACGTCCTAAGCGTTTCTTCGGCGCAGCGCGCAACATCGAAGAAGGCGGTTCGCTGACCATCATCGCGACCGCCCTGATCGAAACCGGCAGCCGCATGGATGACGTGATCTACGAAGAATTCAAGGGTACCGGCAACATGGAAGTCCACTTGGAACGCCGCCTCGCCGAGAAGCGCGTGTACCCGTCGATCAACCTGAACAAGTCCGGCACCCGCCGCGAAGAATTGCTGATCAAGCCTGACCAGCTGCAAAAGATCTGGGTGCTGCGCAAGCTGCTCTACAGCATGGATGAAATCGAAGCGATGGAATTCATCCTCGACAAGATGAAGTCGACCAAGAACAACGCCGAGTTCTTCGACATGATGCGACGCGGCGGTTAACCAAGGTTGACCGTTCCGGTTGTCGCTGACTGCAACCGGAAACCAAAAAATCTGATCTGCGCGAGCAGGTCAGATTTTTTTTGTGCGCGGAGGAATTGCTGCGGTGCACTTCGTCCCAGAACGACAGTCGAATGATGCGAATGGTGATTTTAAGCAACAGATACATACAATATCGTCACACATAGTCAGAACATGTCTGCCGGTTAAATGCTATCCTTGCGAACCTCCTTTTTTCGCAACGGCACATCATGGCGACTACTCAATCCAGCCAATCGAAATTCGGCACAGTCCTGCGGGTTACCAGCGGTAACTTCATGGAGATGTTCGATTTCTTCCTGTTCGGTTTTTACGCGACCTATATCTCAAAGACGTTTTTCCCGGCCGGCGACGAATTTGCCTCGCTGATGCTGACCTTCATGACCTTCGGCGCCGGTTTCCTGATGCGGCCGCTGGGCGCCATCATACTCGGCGCCTACGTCGACCGGGTAGGTCGCCGCAAAGGCTTGATCACGACGCTGGCGCTGATGGCGCTCGGCACCATGCTGATCGCTTTCGTGCCTGGCTTTGCCACCATTGGTTATGCCGCGCCGTTCCTGGTGCTGGTCGGCCGCCTGCTGCAAGGCTTTTCAGCCGGCGTGGAACTGGGCGGCGTCTCGGTCTATCTGTCGGAAATGGCGACGCCGGGCCACAAGGGGTTTTATGTCAGCTGGCAGTCCGCCAGCCAGCAGGTGGCGATCATCGTCGCCGCCGCGCTCGGCTTTGGCCTGCAGGTGTGGCTGCAGCCGGCGCAGATCGCCGACTGGGGCTGGCGCGTGCCGTTCTTCATCGGCTGCATGATCGTGCCGGTGCTGTTCGTGATCCGCCGCTCGCTGCAGGAAACCGAGGAATTCAAGGCGCGCAAGCACAAGCCGCCGGTGCGCGAAATCCTGCGCTCGATGGTGGACAACTGGGGCCTGGTGATCGCCGGCATGATGCTGGTTTCGATGACCACTGTGTCTTTCTACCTGATCACGGTTTACACGCCGACCTTCGGCAAGAGCGTGCTGCACCTGAGCACTACCGATGCGCTGATAGTGACCTTCTGCATCGGCATTTCCAACTTCATCTGGCTGCCGGTGATGGGCGCACTGTCCGACCGCATCGGCCGCAAGCCGCTGCTGATCCTGTTTACCGTGCTGACCATCCTGAGCGCCTATCCAGCCATGTCATGGCTGGTGGCCGATCCGACTTTCCAGAAGATGCTGATGGTCGAGCTGTGGCTGTCCTTCCTGTACGCCAGCTATAACGGCGCCATGGTGGTGGCGCTGACCGAAATCATGCCGGTTGAAGTGCGCACCGCCGGCTTTTCGCTGGCCTACAGCCTGGCGACGGCGATTTTCGGCGGCTTCACGCCAGCCATCGCCACCGGCCTGATCGAATACACCGGCGACAAGGGTGCGCCAGGCATGTGGATGACGGCGGCGGCAATTTGTGGCTTGATTGCAACATTGTATTTGTATCGTAAAAATGGCAATCAAACCCCTGTGCCGGTAAAAAGCTAGGGCTGGGCGCCCTGCCTGGCCGGCATCCCCGGGAGCAGGAAAAATAAGGATGCAGTGCCGTTTATCTGGCCAAGGCACTGATTTCATTCATTTTTTCCAATTCCCGGCGGGATTTATTGTATAATTTGCGGTTTTCCACCCCCGGCAAGTGATCGACAATCGGGTCAAGAAGCAAGACGACCGACGAAGTGATTGATTGGCTACCACTCAATTGAGGCAATTATGAAAGACGGCATTCACCCAAATTACCGCGAAGTTCTGTTCCACGACGTCTCGAACGATTTCAAGTTCGTCACACGTTCGACCATCCAGACTCGCGAAAACATCACCCACGAAGGTAAAGAATACCCTCTGGTGAAGATTGAAGTTTCGTCGGAATCGCATCCGTTCTACACCGGTCAACACAAGATCGTTGACACCGCCGGCCGCGTTGACAAGTTCCGCAAGAAATTCGGTACTGTCGGTTCCAAGACAGCGATCGCGAATCAATAATTCGTCCGCATGTTCAAAAAGGCAGCTGCGGCTGCCTTTTTTTATTTATCAGATTTCGCGACGGCAGCTCCCTGCAACAGCTAACTCTTTGATAAATAGTAAATAATTGTATGTTCGCTTGAGAACGTCCAGAACAAAAATTACTCTCAGCAATAGCGAAGTCCCCCGCTATCCGGCACAATACCCAGCAATTCAACATTGATCAAACACCATTGTGATGAAGCCCGTCCGTCTCCCTGCTTCCGCCACCAGCGCACTGCCACGCTGGGGGCTGTGGGCACTGGGATTGTTGTATATTCTGCCGGGCCTGATCGGGCGCGATCCGTGGAAAAATGAAGACGCCTCCAGTTTCGGCATCGCCTGGACCATGGCGCATGGCGGCTGGGCCGACTGGCTGGCGCCGAACATCGTCGGCTTGCCGATGCCGGCTGAAAGTCCGCTGACCTACTGGATCGGCGCGCTGTTCATCAAGCTGTTCGGCTGGCTGCTCAGCGATCCTCTGGCAGCCCGGCTCTCCACCGTGATATTTTTCGTGGTCGGCTCGCTCTCGGTCTGGTACGCCACCTACCTGCTGGGCCGGCGCACCGAGGCGCAGCCGCTGCGGCTGGCCTTTGGCGGCCAGCCCGAACCGCGTGACTTCGGCCGCACCCTGGCCGACGGCGCCTTCCTGATTTACCTGGGCTGCCTGGGCCTGCTGTCGCACAGCCATGAAGCCACCGCCAAGAGCCTGCAGATTTCGCTGGTGGCGTTTTCCATCTTTGTCGCGGTGCGCCTGTTTGAAGCACGCAGTATACGCAGCGCCGCCCTGCTCGGACTGACCTTCGGCCTGCTGATCCTGACCCGCGGCTGGGTGCTGCCGCTGGCGCTGCTGTGCGGCCTGCTGACGCTGGCCTTGATGCGGGAAAAAGCCATCATCAAGGACTTGCTGCTGGTGACCCTGCCGGTGACGGTGATGGTCGCCGGCCTCTGGCTGGCGGCCACCTGCGCCCTGCTGCCGCTCGGCGTGGATCATTTCTCCGCCTGGGAAAACTTCAATCTGCAGCAGCTGAGCTGGCCGACCTGGACCGCCATCTCGTACTACTTCAAATACGGCATCTGGTTTGCGTGGCCGGCCTGGCCTTTCGCCGGCTGGGCCGTGTATGCCTGGCGCGAACAGCGCTCGACTCTGCATATCGCCCTGCCGCTCACATTCTTCATCAGCCTGACGGTGGTGCTGCTGCTCAATCCGCATCCGGAAGAAGGCATCTTGCTGCCTTTGCTGCCGGCGCTGGTGATCCTGGCCGCCTTCGGCCTGCCTACCATGAAGCGCGGCGCCATCAATGCTGTCGACTGGTTCTCAGTGATGACCCTGACCGCCTGCGCCGCCTTCATCTGGCTGGCCTGGATCGCCAAGGAAAGCGGCTGGCCGGCGCAGATCGCCAAGAACGTCTACAAGCTGGCGCCCGGCTTCAAGCCTGAGTTCAACCTGATGGCGCTGGCAATCGCTATCCTCGGGTCGGTATTCTGGATCCTGCTGGTGAACTGGCGCCTGTCGCGCCGGCCCTCGGTATTGTGGCGCGCCGTGGTACTGTCGTCCGGCGGCGTGATCCTGTGCTGGCTGTTGCTGACCACGCTGTGGCTGCCATGGATTAACTATAGTAAGAGTTATGCCGGCGTCGCTGCTCAGATCGACCAGCACCTGCCAACCGTCAAGCAATGTGTGGATACCAACGTCGGCCCGGCGCAACGTGCTTCATTTGCCTATTTCGGCGACATCCCGTTCGGCGAATACAACCAGCCGCATTGCGATTTCCTGCTCTACCAGGACAATGTCTCGGTCAAGTCCGACGATGCCATCTGGCGCGAGTTCAAAGGCAACTGGAAGCTGCTGTGGACCGGTCGCCGGCCGTCCGACAGGGATGAACGCTTCCGCCTGTACCAGCGCGTAGCCAATTGAGATCTGTTGCCAAGGAAATATCCTGTATCGGCAGGGGATTCGTGAGGCAAAGCCCGCATGCACAAAGGCTATTGATCGCACCGCCGAATTAAGTCATAATAGCGGACGCGTTGCCGAGATGGCGGAATAGGTAGACGCACGGGACTCAAA